>Ga0209083_1000100_pt1 | contig 131082 bp, 125 predicted proteins | sample AM7aDNAmetaG_FD_184132 | JGI IMG/M metagenome (GOLD analysis project Ga0209083, IMG submission 184132) | Freshwater microbial communities from Finland to study Microbial Dark Matter (Phase II) - AM7a DNA metaG (SPAdes) (version 3) | ecosystem: Environmental > Aquatic > Freshwater > Lake ... | reverse complement strand
CATCGGCTTTGCCTATGCCATGTACTACATCCTGATGCTTTCTCTATCCATGGAAGTTATTCCTGAGGGTAAAGCGGGCTTTTTCGATGGACTCGTCGGTTTGGGCGCTGGCTTGGGTGCGTTCCTTGGACCTTTTCTTGCAAACAGCCTTAGCTTCGTTATATTGTTCGCAATCACCGCTGTAATCTTCTTGCTCGCTTTCATAGCGCTGAAAATATTTTCACATTAAAATAAAAAAGAAAGTAGAATTGAGCTTTCGCTCGGGTTTTGGTTTATTCTGTGTGGACTCTGTATAAGTCTACGTCTTCGCGCATGCTTGGCGTCAATTCAAGGAAGTCTCGCACTGAACGTTCGATGTCTTTGGATTGTGTTACGTATCTGCCGACGATAAGTATGTCTGCGCCTAAATCTAGTGCTTCTTTGGCTGTTTCTGGGACTATTCCGCCTGCGACTGCGATTAGGAATTTCTTGTTGGGGAATGCTTGGCGTATGATTTTTATGCGTTCGAGCCCGCTGCTTCTGCCTGTTTCCTGGTCGATGCCTCTGTGTAAGATGACGACGTCTGGAAATTCTTTGATTGACTTCAATTTGGCAAGCACATCTTCCACGTTTAGCATGTCTATGACTGCGTAGATTCCAAGGCGTCTTGATTCTGAAACGGTTGCATCAAGTGTTTCTGCTGGCGCTAAGCCTGCTGCAACAACTGCGTCTGCGGTGTCTTCATAGGCGATGTCTACTTCAACTTTGCCAACGTCAAGCGTCTTTAAGTCGGCAATCATAAATTTGTCTCTGGCTATTTGGCGTAGTTCGTTGATGCCTCTTGTGCCGTAGCGTTTGATGAATGGTGTGCCGACTTCGATGATGATTCTGTCGCTTCCAGGCAACTGCTCTATCACCTTCTTTGCTCCTTCCATTGAGGGTGCATCGAGCGCTATTTGGAGGTATGGTGGTCTCCATAGGCGTGGAACTTTGAAGCCCATGATTGGATGCTTAGCGCGGTCTTTTTCGTAGATGATTTTTTCCAGTGTTGGGTATTTCTTGAGTGCACGTTTTAGAGCCATTTTTGTTGCGCCGTAGTTGTACTGGTATATCTTGCGGAAATCAGTTGCTTTTGGGTGAATGAAAACGCTGCAGATGATAACCCAGCTGTCTAGTTTGCTTGGTGGAATAACTCCTTCTTCGACTGAGTCAGCGATGGCTTTTGCGACTGCGGCTTGTGCTGGACCGAAAATTTTGCCGGTGTCCTCCATGTTTTTAACGGTGACTTTTGGCACGATTAATGTGTGTGGTTTAGGCGGCAGGTTTGGTCTGATTACTGCGAGTAGCGGTGTGTGTCCGGCGGATAGTTGTGTCATGCCGTTGGCGAATGCTTGACCGATGGGTCCGTTCTTGTCGCCTATCATCAAGTCAATATGTGCAACTTCCATTCCTTCCCCAAGCAGCGATTCGCCGATTAGGTAGGTGGGTCCCGAATCGTCTTCAACATCGTCAGCGGTTGTCGGCATGCGGTCTGCGATTTCTTTGAAATCGACATTGAATTCCTTTAGCCATGAATAGAGTGTGTCCCTGTGAATGTCCATTTCTTTTGCTGTTCCGACGACTGTCGGTTTTGATGCTTTTCCTTTAGAACCAACTTCTTTTTTTGCGGCGTCTGTTAGCATTTTTACAAATATTTCGCGTGTTTCTGGCTTTTTAACGTCTATTCCCGACATTATATTATCCTCGGTCGCTCTTTGAGGCTTAGCTTGTATATAAAAATGTCGGAATAGCTGCAGAAGATTAAGGTTAACTAAAGATGTTTTAGGGATAACTTGCTGTTTGGTGTTTGTTTTCTGGTGGCGACAACAATTATGTTTGGCGCGGAGCTGTCAGTAAATCTTTATATTTCAAAGCCTGTATTGAATGCCTAATTCGGCGAGGAAAAATTCAGTGTCTTGGACTGACTGGACGTTACTTGGCATATTCATCCTTGGTTTTCTACTGTTCCTCTACGGCGCCAACTACTACGACGCCGCTGTCGGTTACACTGGAATTTACCTTTTCGTCGGTTCAATCGCAGCCTACTTTATCATTTATCTCTACAAAGAATTGACCAAGAAAAAACCCGCTCAAAACCCGTAGAGACCGCTGTATTTTTTGGTCAGGTACTCAAGATACGGCTTTGAATCCAGTGTTGTTCCTGTTGCATGTTTGATTAGTTCTTCGGGGTCGTAGAGGTCGCCCATGCTGTGGATGTTTGTTTTTAGCCAGTTGTTGACGGGTTCAAGGTTTCCCAATGCAAGCTGCTTTTGCCAGTCGGGCAGGCTTTTGGTGATGGCGGCGGCTATTTGACCGCTGTAAATGTTGCCAAGAGCATAGCTTGGGAAGTAACCGTACAAACCGCTTGCCCAATGAGTATCCTGCATCACGCCTTCCGAGTCGTTCTCTACTTTCACACCAAGATAATCCATGTACCTCTGGTTCCAAACTTCAGGTAGCTCGCTGACTTTGATTTTGCCCGCGAAGAGGTCCCTTTCAAGTTCGAAGCGTATGATGATGTGTAGGCTGTAGGTGACTTCGTCTGCTTCGATTCTGATTTTGGAGCGTTCAACCTTATTGACGGCTTGGATAAATGGGTCCAGCTGGAGCTTGCCAAGGCTGGGTTCTGCCTGCTCGATTTTTGGCAGAAAACCCGTCCAGAACTCTTTGGAGCGCCCAATTATGTTCTCGTAGAACCGTGACTGAGATTCGTGGATGCCAAAGGAGCATGTTGAACCTACTGGTTGGTACATCCATTCAGGTTTGAGATGCTGCTCGTAGAGGGCGTGCCCTGTCTCATGGAGGACAGAGAACATTGAGCTGGTGAAGTTGTGGGGGTAGTAATGGGTGGTTATGCGTACGTCGTCGTAGTAGCCTGTGGTGAAGGGATGTTCGGTTTCGTCGACTCTTCCCCGCGCCGCCTGTGATGCGGTGTCGTAGCCGAGGGTTTGTGTTATGAGCTGAGTAATTTTGCGTTGGTTCTCAACTGGCACGGATTGGTTGAGGATTTTGGTGGAAGGCTTAGTTTGGCAAGTTTCGATTTTTTCAATCAACGGCTTTATGCCAGACAGCAACTGGCTAAATGTTTTAGTTATGGTTTCTGCGGGCATTTTTGGCTCAAAATTATCCAGCAGCGCCTCGTAGGGCGTCTTCTTGCCTTTAACTTTCATGAGAATATCTGCGGCTTGCTGGCTGAGGTCCAAAAGTTTTTGCAAGTCAGATTTGAAGAGTTTAAAGTTTTTCTGCACCTTCGCCTTCTTCCACGTATTGACTGTCACAGCTTCCTGCATGGCAAGGTCCCCGACGAGTTTCTCGGGCAACGCAGTCTGTTCACGGTAGGTTTTTTCGATGAGGTACAGGTTGCGTTTCTCCACTTGCCCCAGCGCTTTTGCATCCGCGCTTTTTTGGATGCTACTCAAGAGTTTTCCTATCTGCGGGTCAGTGCCCAGTTGATGATGGATGCGACTTAGCAGTGCAAGCTGTTGGCTGCGTTGTTCCACCGCGTTTGGCGGCATGTAAGTTTCCATGTCCCAGTTGATTATGCCTTCAGCCGTCGAAAGCACCACTGCATCCTTGGTTTTCGATAAAAGCTCCTTGTAAGCTAAAGCTATGTTACTTGTCAAAGTGATTCGTCCTCCATGTTTCATTGCAGGCGCCTTTTATTTACTGTTAGGTGTAAGTTGGTGAGCGGCAGTTTGACTGCATAACTTTTTATCCACAGCTAATAGATACAATCTTGAGGCAACAGCAAAATGAGTAACTTGGCGTCCAGTAAAGATTTAGCAGGCATCGGCGCAATCCTCTGCTTTATTCCACCCGTAAGCATAATCGGCATCATACTGGTTCTGATAGGCATGAAGGGGCTCTCAGAGCACTACAAAGACGACAGTATCTACCATAACGCGCTCATGGCTGTGCTCTTCGGAGTCATCGGGTTAGTAGCTCTCGCAGTAGGCTTCATAGCCGTAATCGTAACTGGCGTATCCAGCAGTTTAGCATTTGGAGCAGGCGGCGCCCTCTTCGGGTTGCTCTCGGGGGTTTTGCTCTTAATAATTATCTTCATATTCTTCGTGTTAATGGCGATGTACCTTAGGAAAGCCTTCAATTCGCTTGCCCAAAAATCAGGTGAACACCTCTTTGAAACCGCGGGAACATTGCTCTTCATCGGCGCCATACTGGTAATTGTGTTTGGCATTGGCTTGATAATAATGGTTATTGCCTGGATAATCGCTTTGATTGCGTTCTTCTCAATCAAGGTTCCAGTGCAGCCCTACATACAGCCATACCCCTATACCTACGCTCCTGCCCAGCCAGCGCCTACGATGCAGACGTCACGGTTCTGCCCCAACTGCGGCGCACCCGTCGACCCATACGCAACGTTTTGCCCCCGCTGCGGAAAACACCTTCCCCCACCCTAAACCATTTTTATTTTTCTTCGTTAAATTCGCGTTTTGTTGCTGCCTAACTGTAACCACATACGTTTAAGAGATTAACAGAGCCGCTTTAATCGTTGAAGTGCCTTGTATGCAAAGAAAACTATCAAGCGACAAACAAAAAAAACTCACGCCCCTACCTCAAGCGCCGCCGCTGCATGAAGAACCCCTACGTGGAATAGACCCGAGCAAAGTAACCTGTGAAATATGCGGAAGAGCTTTCGCAAACAAAGGTCAACTCAACCGGCACATGATAAGCGAGCATGAATCTGCCGAGGAAAAAGAGTAACAAAAAAGAAATAGCTGTTTTTGAACTTTTGAGTTTCTCCAATATATTCTCCTTCTTTAGCGTGCGGTTTATTGTTTCATGTGTTGCCGACCAATCGTAAATGTAATATAGTGATTTGGGAACAGAGTGGATTGGGATGTCGTTCACTTGAAAATTTCAATCAGCACCATGGGGTTCACAACTAAAATCCGCGATAACATACTTGCCATAAACAAAGCCAGCCTCAGACCATTCTATGAAGATTTGAAGGAAGCTGACTGCATAATCTGCAGCGGCTCAGGACGATCACTTTACTCTCTCAACGCCGCGGTGAGCCTGTTCACACTTAGCAAACCAGGTGCAAGAAACAAGGTGGTTTTGACTCCAGACGACCCTGGCTTTCCAGGAAAAAACATGTACGACGCCGCGGCAGACCTGGACAAACGCTTCAAAAAAACGCTCCTGCTCATGAATTCGGGCAGCGGCTCCTCCAACGACCCATTAGTTATGGCACAGGACTTAGCTATGTACATTGAAGAGAAAAAATCCAGCCGCTTCAGCATGGCGCTTTTAACCTCCAGTTCCGAATCACCCTTAGCCGAAATCACCCGACGGCACGGAAGCGTAATCCAGATTGAGGGGCGGGGAAAATCCAAGCCTTCTTCGGTGTATAGTGAAACGGGGATTATGGGTGACATTTTCGAGTTGGGCACGCTTGAACTTTTGAATATGATGATTGAAGCTATCTTTCGAAACCTTGAATCTGACGATGTCTTTAAATTGTGTGAGGACGAATTCGAAACCATCGGCGACATCATCGATGCGAACGTCGAGTCAGAAACCTACACTCGCGTCGTGGACATGCTGGAGAAGGGCACTAACGTTTTTCTCGGAGGCAGAGGAACCGCGAACCAGATTGCTAAGATGACGGGTATCAGGCTTTTCCATATAAAGAGTTTTCTTGGCGACAACGTTTTCATGGCGCGGGGCGTCAATACTCCGCGTCCAAGGGCGGGAGACCTTGAAATTCTGATTTCCTACTCGGGCGAATCCCGACCCATCTTGCTCTGGTGCGATGCCCTCAGAAAATACAGCGGCTCGGTGCTTGCTATCACGGGCTCAGAAAACTCCGCGCTCGCGAAGAAGTCAGACCTCCAAATAATCATCCCAGAAGACATACGACCGGGAATTCCGCGTCGTTTCTACACAAGAGCCGCATACGTTCTCAGCCCGCTGCCTGTTAAACTGGCGGAAAGATTGACTGAACGGGGCTTGAATTTGCCCGAATACATCCTCAGCTGGTACCATTCAATAACCGAGTAATAATACTGGAAAGGTTGAACGTTATGAAATCCGTTTCGCCGCAAAAATTCATCACAGAGATGGAAGGATGCATCAAAAAGGGAACCCGAATATCGACCCGCTAGAGCTAAAGAAAATGTGGGCGCCCACAACGCAAACTAAAAAATATAACAGTTTTTTTTAAAGGGATAAGTTGGTGCTCCGGCCGGGATTCGGACCCGGGTCGCCGACTCGAAAGGCCAGTATACTTGACCGGACTATACTACCGGAGCGCTTTTGATAGAAGCACCAACCAGAATGTTTTTTCCCTCGAATAAACCTTACCCTTCCAGAACCCTGCTTTTAGCTGGTTGGCTTGGCGGCTTTGAGTTTTTTTGGTGTAAACAGAAAAGCGGTTATTTGCTCGACCAGTTTAGTCTGGGTTGCCGCGGTTTTTTCGAGGTCTGCGATTCTTTTTTCGAGGTCGTTTGACATGATTTTGCCTTCGATGCGGTTTGCACTGCGGAACATGAGCAGCATCTTGAAAACCTCAGCAATCGCCCTCTGCAGTTCCTCGTCGCCTGCAGGTTTAATCCCCGCAACTACTGACAAAAGGTCAACGTAGTGTTCTTTGATTTTTAGTTCCGCGTTGACTGAAGGGTCAGTTGGAAACGGGATGCTAAGCGGCGTCTTCTTGGCAAGTTCAGCGGCGGTTGGGAAACGAATGGTTATGTCGCCCCTGATCCAGGAAGAAACAAACTCCGTGACGAAACGTCGCACGTCTGCTTCCGAGTAAAGCAGCGAAGAATCCTCTGGTTTTAGCATCTCAGGCTTCCTCTTGATTCGGACACTGATAATTTTCTTGTCGTCTGCGTTATCCCTGGACATTTAATTTCCCTTCAAAGCACGTTCTGTTTGTTTGCTTAAGTAACACCTAGTATTTAAGAAAAAGCGTATCGCACATTAAAACGAGATTTTTGCGGCGGAGGGAATCTTGCCCAGAATCTTCGCCGTTGCCTTCTCAACCTTTGCCCTGTCCGCTTCTGAGGTGTAGACGCGCAGGATGTTCATGAAGCCCTTGAGAGTTTCAAAAATCTTGGAACTCTCACTTAGCCGCTGCAACATTTTTTCGCCCGTTTGGGTTCTTGTGAACACGGGGATTTCCATGGATTCCATCAGGACAGCATGGTGGTAGGGCACAGATGGCACGGTGGGCACATCGATTATGACAGATTCAATGTTCACGTCTGCTTCCTTCGCGATTTCACTCTGAATCTGGCGCCTATACGATTCGCGTCCGAACAGGTTGGATATCATGGCGTCTTTTTCGTAGAAGGTGCGTTCATAAGCGCATTTGAGCATTCGGCGGTGCTCTAAATCTGCTATGATTCCTTTGGATTTTTCGCATTTTTTGAGTGCTGACCAAACCGTGTAGTCGTCAAGCGCAAGGTATTCTTCGGGTGTTTTGAAGGCGGTTAAGCCGAGTTCGCTGTTAGCTTTTTCCATGGCGCTTGCAAGCATGATTTGGGCTGCTCTGCCGACGCGGTGGAAATAGATGCTCTTGAACGATTCGATGCGGGCAATCATGAATGCTTCCAGTGCCGACAAAGCGCCGAGCTCAACTGCCAAGTTTTCGCCCAACACGTCGAGTGCATGTATGAGGCGGTAGACGTCGATGAAGCCGTATTCTGCGCCTGTGTGGTATGTGTCCCGCACGATGAAGTCCTGTTTATCCACGTCGACGGCGCTGCTTATGATTTGATCCAGAAAAGCTCTGCCCGGCTTGTGGAGTTTTCCAACGGCTAGCCCCGCGACTTCTTTGGGGTTGTAACCCATCTTGGAGAGTTTGTCAGCGACTTCGCTTTTCTCAACTATCCAAGAAGTGATATCTTCATGGGTTTTGTCAAGGTCTTTGATTAGTAAATGCTCAAAAACATGGGAAAACGGTCCGTGACCGACGTCGTGGAGCAACGCTGAAATCCTGCACATATCCACTTCCTCGTCGCTCACTATTCGGCTGATGTTTGGGTTCTCGAGAACTTCCCCCGCGAGGTACATGACTCCGAGGCAGTGTTCGAAGCGGGTGTGGTTGGCGCCTGGATAAACGTATTCGGATCCGGCAAGCTGGCGCAGATGCCTAAGACGCTGCATGGGGTATGAGTCGATAACGTTCTTTTCCGATTCAGTAATGTACACGTAGCCGTGTACGGGATCCTTGATTTCTCCCCAGTAAGCTTTAGGCACAGTGCAGCCTCACAGTTGTAAGCTATATTTAGGTAACTTCCATTAATGTGTAACGCATAGCAGCCGAGTTGACAAACATGGGCAAAAAGGGCATTTTCATCGTTATCGAAGGTTTAGATGGAAGCGGAAAAACCACTCAGGCAAAGCTGCTCGCGAAAAAACTCGAAAAAACCCACAATGTATTGTTGACTGCTGAGCCTAGTTGCGGTAAAACAGGTTCGTTTATCCGCGAAGACTGCCTCTACGAAGACAAACGCTTGCCAACTGAAGCTGAAGCATTGCTTTTCGCCGCCGACCGCATCGAACACATGTACAGCGAAGTGAAACCTGCTTTGGAAAATGGTAAACTGGTGATTTGCGACCGCTACATCTACTCGTCCTTGGCGTATCAAGGGAGCGGAGGTCTTAGTTTAGAATGGATAAAAACCATTAACGCCCGAGCACTTCAGCCCGACTTCAGCATCTTCATCGATGTGCCGCCTGAACGGGTGATTGAGCGTTTGCAGCGAAAGAAATCAGTGATGGAGACGTTGGAGACTCAGCAGAGGGTTCGGGAAGTTTACCTCAAGTACGTGGCGAAGGGCGAGCTTGTTCGAGTGGACGGTGACAGACCCAAGGAGGTTGTGGCTGAAGAGTTGCATGCCAAGGTTCTGGGTTTGCTCAAATCTGCCAAGGGTTTGTTGATTGATTAAAGGGTTTATAGGATTCTAATGGCTTGAAAAAACGCCAATACGACCTACCCCCGATAGGTTTGTGCAATGAGTTTCTATTGGCTCCAAATAGGTTCGTGAATATTGACCTCTCTATAGGTCCTGTGCAATGGTTGGATATTAGGATCCAAATATGCCTGGGAAAAAACGGATTCTTTAGAGCTTGCTCTTGGACTGCTCGAATAACTCGTTTATGTATTCGCCGACGGTTTTGTCGTGAGCTTTTGCTATCCGCTTCACTGCATCACTTATGCCCGTGGAGTACTGCACCGCTTTCTTGGGTTTATCCGCAATCGACGTGGGCAAACCAGCTTCCAGCGCCATCTTTCTCAGCACCAGTTTTCGCAATGTGTCAGGTTTACACTCGATTTTCAACTCAATTGGCAAACCAAGCGCAAACTCAGCCAAATCAAACGACCCAAACGGCACCCGCAACTCAACATCGTGGAAACCAGTGATTTTCAGGTCCCGCTCAAGGTTGCTCTCATGAATCCTCAAAACGTCGCCAAACATCGTTTTTCTAACCACTTCAACGCCGTCCTTGCAATATTCGGTGACGTACCGTTGGTAGCCGCCGAAGAGTTCGTCTGCGCCCTGACCAGCTAACACCACTTTAAAGTTGGCTTCCGCAGCTTTTTGAGATGCCCAGAAAAACGGCACCCCTATGCTTGCTTTAATCGGGTCGGGCTCCTCGATTAAATCCACAACTTGGGGCAACACCGCTTCCACGTCGGAGTCTTTGAACAAATCCACCTGCAAAGGCAAATCCAGCTGTTCAGCAGCACTAATTGCCTCTTCCGTTTCAGGTTGATTCTCCAAGCTTACATGCATCAAGTTGACTTTGACGCCGCATTTGTTGGCGAAAAAAGCTACTGTGCTGCTGTCTAAGCCTCCTGAAAACGCGACGGCGACCTCTTTTAAGCCATGCACCCGGCGCTTGATGGATTCTTCGAGGAGTACTTGAAGCTGTTTTGCAGCCTTATCCAACGTTATTTTCTCAGGTTCCAGGTAAGCTAAAGTTTTGACGGGTTTGAATTTGAAGCCTTCCTTGTTCACAAATCCCAAATTCCCCGGTGGAAACGACTTGGGAGTTTCTAATCCGAGTTTCCAGAGGGCTTTTTTGTTCGTGGCGAAGGCAGCGATGTCTCTGTTTTCGCCAAAATACAGCGGCTGAACGCCAATCGGGTCTCTTCCCGCGACAACCCAGCCGTTTTTAACCATGAATAACGCGTAATCGCCGTCTGCATGCTCCATGAGTGTTTGCAATGTGGCTTCGCAGTGCGATGGGTCTTTCGCTACCTGCTGGGTAACAGAGGATTCGGGTATGGATGAATAAATTCTGCCTTCAAACAGCAATGCCGCGTCATCCAGTTGCAGGTGATCGTAGTCGCTGGTTGACCTGGATTTTGAGGTAACGTAGCCTGCGGCGGCAGATGATTTTAAGCCCTGTTTCTTGATGATTTCAACGTTTTTTTCAAACACGCATTTCTTTGGGGTAATCAAGCCAAAATGCGAAGGCATCCATAAATCAAAAGAATTCAGCACGTCAAGAACTCGCTCAACCGTGCTATCGTCGTTCTTATCTACCATTGCAACAGTAACTCTCATCGTTCCACACCTAGACTAATTATCCTGTGTTAGTGTATTGGTAAAACATTAATGTTTAATCTGCATATCCCTCTTTGAGGTTACACAGTCTTGCCTATCCTTCCAATCGACACTGGTCGTTATGGTACGCCAGAAATGCTTAAAATCTTCGATGAAGAAACCCGCGTCCAAAAACTCTTGAATGTTGAAGCTGCGCTAGCGTTGGCACATGCTCAAGTGGGAAACATTCCATTGAAGGATGCGGAGAAAATCGCGTCGATGGCTTCAACAAAATACGTGAAGGTTGAGCGGGTGAAGGAGATTGAGAAGGAAATTAAACATGACATTGCCTCGTTGGTACGCGTGCTCAGTGAGGTTTGCGGGGAAAGCGGCGCCTACGTTCACCTCGGGGCAACGAGCTATGACATCGTGGACACAGCCAATGCTCTCCAACTCAAAGACGCGCTGGGCGTCATCGAGAAAAGGCTCGTTGAATTCAAGGTTATTTTGCAAAAACAAGCGCTTCTCCACAAAGATACCGTCATGATAGGGCGAACTCACGGGCAACACGCTTTACCCATCACGTTGGGCTTCAAGTTCGCCGTCTGGGGATACGAAATCAACAGGCACATAGAACGCATAGAAGAATGCAAAAAACGGGTTTTAGTCGGCAAAATAAGCGGCGCCGTCGGCACACAAGCAGGTTTGGGGGAGCACGCCGAGCAGATTCAGCAACTCGTCATGAAGCGGCTCGGACTCCAAGCGGCTGAAATCTCCACGCAAATCGTACAAAGAGACCGCTACGCAGAACTCATCTGCATCTACGCGTCAGTGGCTTCGTCACTTGAGAATTTCGCAACTGAAATCCGCGAGCTCCAGCGCCCCGAAATCGCCGAGCTCTTCGAGTCGTTTGAAGCAAAAAAACAAGTCGGCAGCTCCACAATGCCTCACAAGCAGAATCCTGAAACCTGCGAGCGCGTGTGCGGTTTAGCCCGAATCGTCCGCAGCCTCAGCACTCCAGCCTTGGAAGACATGGTTACATGGCACGAACGCGACTTAACCCAGTCCTCAGCCGAACGCTTCATCCTCCCAGAATCAAACATACTGCTCGACTACATCCTCAATCTTATGTGCAACATCGTCGCGAACCTGCGCGTTGACAGCGAACGCATGCTCGCTAACCTGTCGTTGACTCAGGGACGCGCAATGTCGGAGTCAGTGATGATGGCGCTGGCAAAGAAAGGCGTAAACAGGCAAGACGCCCACGAAATGCTAAGAAAACTAACCATCCAGAGCGCACTTGACAAAAAAGACTTCAAGCAGGTGCTCATGGAAGACAAATTCATGTGCAGCAAACTCAGCGAAAAAGAAATCGACCACGCACTCGACCCCAAAAACTACTTGGGCACCGCGGTTAAGCAAGCTGAGCGCTTTGCAAAGGGAGCTTAAAACTCAAACAAGCCTTTCTGCGGCGTTCCTTCAGGGGCTTTTCCTAAATCTGCCCATTCTTCTTTTTTGACGAAGCCGCCGACCTGCTCCTTGATTTTCTTGGCTAACCTTGGACCCACGGATGGCAGGTTGGTGAGTTCTTCTATCGAGGCGTGCTTGAGGTCTGGAATCGTTTGATATCCTGCGTTGAATATGATGCGCCCGCGGACTCTGCCAACGCCCTCCAACGCCACAATGGGCAACAGCTCCCTCTTGATGCCTTTGGAAACGCGTTCAACGAGTTCGTGGCTTAACGCTGGGACTTCCTTGTTTTTAGCTACAACAGGCGACAACTCGTCTATGGCGTGGAGGAGCCACTTGGCGGTTTCAACGGTTCGATATAGGTCTCCGGGCTGAACACTGAAGCGTTCGATGATTTTTTCCTCGGGCAACTCCTCTATCCAGTTGTTCATAACCATGGCGGTTTTGACTTCGCCTAGGAATTCTGCGTAGCCGATGTGGTCACGCAGTTGGTCTGGGGGGTCGGTGAATAATTCTTGCATGTGATTTTCAGTTTGAATGGTTAACTGCTCCATTTCACGCTGGTAGGGGCGCATTATCGGACCCATGTCGGGTGTATGCGAAACTAAATGCAGCAGACTGAACTCAGTTAGAATCGGGGGTTTACTCTGCAAGGCATCCCTGATGATTACGCCAGAGAGGGGGTCGATGTAGAGTTCGCTTATGCGCTTGCCGAATTTAGTGGCTAAGAGGCGGTTGCCTGCAACGCAGATCATGTCTTCTTCATCGAGGAAACGCAGGATTTTGTCTATGACGCTTTTGATGGCTTTCACGTCGAATTGGTAAGCGTAGAAGGTTTTTCCGAAAAACTCGTAGATACCCTGCTCTGTGTCTGCGTAGCCTGAAGCTATCGTTGAGAGCACGTGGGTGCGGATGATTTTTTCGACTGCGAGGCGGGACCAGATTTTCTCGGTTTTCGCCATCACATAGTTTTCCATGAGGAAGTCGGCTTCGTCGGCTGTTTTTGCGATGAGTACGGATTCGCCGAATTTGTCGTATTTTGGTCTTCCCGCCCGCCCTGCCATCTGCTTGTAATCCAGGACGCTTATGGGGTAGTTGCCAAGTCCAGCTTCGAAGCGGCGGTAATCTTGGATTATGACTGTGCGTGCGGGCAAGTTGACGCCCCATGCCAGCGTTGGGGTGGCGGTTAAAACCTTGATTTTTCGGTCTTTGAATGCGTCTTCGATTATTTTGCGGTGAGCCCCCGACAGCCCTGCATGGTGATATGCCGTGGCGCAGCGAACCAAATCGGCAAGTTCCTCGCTCAAACCTGTTCGTTCGCCTGCATCGAGGATTTTCTTAGCTTCTTCATCGAGAACCTTGCGTGTTTTCTCCTCTAACGAACGTTTAACCAGTTTTGAACCCGATTTCGGGTAAAGCGCCTTATCCATGTGAGTTGCAACGGTTTTAGCCGCTGAAACCGCGTTGCGCCGTGTGGAAGCAAAAATCAACGCTTGCCCACCGTTCTTGAGGGTGTCTAAAACCATGTTTATGATGGTAAAGTGGGTTTCTTGTTCCACCTTCCTTGAGGAACCATCTTTGTATTGGACTTCAGCTTGAAGCATGACGCCTTCTTTGAGATTTATGGGACGCCATTCGGTCACGATGTATTTGGCGTTGAGCCAACCTGCGATTTCATCCACGTTGTTGATGGTGGCGCTTAACGCTAAAATCTGGATAAGGGGGTTAACCTGCATGAGTCTTGCCAACACGATTTCTAAGGTTGGTCCGCGTCCGCCGTCGTTTAACAGGTGAATTTCGTCGGCAACAACCAACGAAATGGTGTCCATCCATTTGGCGCGGTGACGCAGCAGCGAGTCGGCTTTCTCGTTTGTAGTTATGATGACATCGTATCGTTCAAGCCAGTTGTCGGCGCTGTCAAAGTCGCCCGTGCTGATGCCCACCGAAACTTCTCTTCCATCTGGCTTTTTGATGGTGCAGTATTTTTTGAATTCCTCAAACTTCTCGCTTGCCAAAGCCCGCAACGGTGAGAGGTAGATGACTTTGCCCCCTCTCTCCAATACATGTTTGAGCGCGCAGAGCTCCGCAATCAACGTCTTGCCTGAAGCTGTCGGGCTGGCTAAAACGATGTTTTTGCCATCGAGCACTCCTGCCAGTATGCAGTCTTCCTGAGGCGGAAACAACTCGGATATTCCCAAGCCAAGCAGGACTTCTTTGACGGATTCGGGCACGGATAACTCTGCAATCTTCAAGGTATTCGCCAATAATTTGGTTGTTGGATAGTATGGTTTTGGATGGGTTATTAGAGTTTTTTTGTAACTTGAAGGTTTTTTCGCCCGATGTTTAACTCAGAAATTGAAAAAACAATGTTAAACTTCTGGGTCTGGAAAAAAAGAAAAATGAAGGGCTTAGACGGTTTGGTCGCGGATAGCGGCAAAAACCGCGTTGCTCATGATGCAGTCTATGCCGTTTTTGCAGTCCTGTTTTGTCTCGTAAACCTCGCTTGTTGCAACTAATTCGCCGTTGATTGCTTTGAATCTCCAGTAGAATTTGCCGTTCATTGTATTTCTTATTTCAAACATTGCAGCCGTATAACATCCCCAAGCGCCTCTATTTTCTTAAGTTCTATTTAAATTTAGTTTAATTCACAGCCATTTGTTTAGAAATTTGATATTCTTTCCATGTAAATCTTTAAACTACAATGGAGACACAGTTTTTCTGTTCAAATCTTTTTTTAAAGACAGAAATTAACTTTAGAAAAATGCGAGTTGGGAAGGCTTGCCGCGGTTAGGTTTTTTTACTTGAACTAGATACTAGCAAGGATAGAACGAGTTTATCTGTCCCAAAAAATTCAGGTAGGATACTGTATGGTTGAAAACGTAAAAGCGCTCCTCAAACTGCACGAGGGCATAAAACATGAGGTTTACTTAGACAACGAAAACTCCTGCATCGTCCCACAGGAAGTGGTGGATGCGATGCTGCCTTACTTCAACAAGACCGCCTACGGCAACCCCACGCTAACCCACAAACCCGGCTGGGAAGCGTTCGAAGTCATAATGAACAGCTTCAAAAAAATCAGCAAATACATAGGCGCCAAAAACCTTGAAGAAATCACTTTCACCCCAAGCGAAACCGAAGCCAACAACCAAGCCATAATGGGCTCATGCTTTGCACAGAAAGGCAAGGGCAAAAAAATCGTAATCTCAGAAATCGAACCCATCAACGTGCTCCAAGTAGCCGAGATGATGCAGAAATACGGTTTCACAACCCAGAAAATCCCAGTCAACAACGAAGGCTTCGTTAATCTGGAGAAACTCAAAGAAGCAGTCGACAGCGAAACCATACTGGTCAGCATCTCATCGGTAAACAACGAGGTCGGCACAATCCAGCCCATCAAGGAAGCCGTGGACATCGTTAAAGCCAAAAACCCACACGCCCTCTTCCACACCGACGCTTCAGACGCATACGGCAGAATCCCCTTAAACGTGCAGAACCTAAACGTGGACTTAGCCACCCTTAGCAGCTACAAGATTCAGGGTCCAAGAGGTATGGGCGCAATGTACCTTAAAAGCGGCATAAACATGGAGCGCATCCTCGAAGGGCAAATTGGCACACAAAAACTTTGGCCAGGCGTCGAAAACACCCCGTTAATCGTCGGCTTCACCAAGGCTTCCGAGCTTGCTTTCGAGAACTTTGAAGCAAACACCACCAAGATGCGAACGCTGCGCGACAAACTTGTCGACGGCATATTCAACGAGCTTGATGACTTGCGCTTTAACGGTCCAAAAGGCGACAAACGCTCTCCAGACAACGCAAACGTAAGCATACTCCGCGCAGAAGGCGAAGCATTAACAATCGAGCTGAGTCTTAGCGGCGTCTACGTTTCAAGCGGAAGCGCATGCAGCAGAAGACTTTTGCAGCCCAGCCACGTGCTCGTCGCTATCGGACGCCACTACAGTGAAGCACACGGCAGCATACTCATGAAAGTCACTCGCGCCCACACAGAAGAAGATATAGCTTACGTTCTGAAGGTTCTACCTACAGCTGTCAACCGTATCAGAGGGATAGTTGGCTCAACAGGAGTAGATTAAAAATGTCACGTATGCCCTTACCGTATAACCCAAAAATCATGGATTTATTCCGTAACCCAAAGAACCTTGGCAAAATGGAAGATGCCACAGTCGTCGCCGTTGCAGGAAACCCTGCCTGCGGAGACATGATAACTTTCTATTTGAAAATCAGCGACAAAGACATCATTGAGAAAGCGCAGTTTGAAAGCTACGGCTGCGCCGCCAACATCGCCACCTCCAGCATCGTCACTGAAATGATAAAGTGCATGAGTTTGGAAGCTGCGTGGAATGACATCACGTGGAAACGTGTGGTGGAGGAAATCGGCGGGTTACCTGACGTTAAATTCCACTGCGGAGTCCTCGCAGTCGGTGCCTTGAAACGTGCCATCCGACAGTATTTCACACAGAGAAATGTCGAAGCACCAAGCTGGCTGCCTAAAGAACACACATTCGAAGAAAAACAAGCATTAGAAGAGGAAGAACTGGCAAAGACACTCTCTAAGAGGCTAAAACCTGAGGCAGAAAAAAAATCATAGATGCCATAGCCCCACGACAAGACTTTCCAATCCTGAATCGGAAAATAAACGGCAGCCCCCTAATCTACTTTGACAACGCTGCAACCACCCAGAAACCACGCCAAGTCATCGACGCCGTAACGGACTTCTACGAAAACCACAACGGCAACGTCCACCGAGCCGTCCACACCCTCTCACTGGAAGCAACCGACCTCTACGAGACATCCCGCGAAACCATCGCTAAATTCATCAACGCCAAAAGCTCCAGCGAAGTCGTTTTTGTCAGGGGCACAACGGAAGCCATCAACTTGGTGGCTTATTCATGGGGACTAAGCAATCTTGGCAAGGGTGATGAGGTTCTGGTTTCGCTCATGGAGCACCACAGCAACATCGTTCCCTGGGAAATCACCGCCAAAATAAAGGGCTTCACAATCAAATACGCCAACGTCCACCCCGACGGCACACTGGACTACGACGACTTTGAAAGCAAAATCTCCAAAAAAACAAAGATAGCCTGCCTAAGCCATGTTTCAAACGTTACAGGCGTAATCAACGACGTTAAACGCATCGGCAAAGTAGCGCATGACAACGGCGCCTTGATGCTTGTCGACGGCGCCCAATCAATGCCCCACATGAAGGTCAACGTTCAAGATTTAGACATGGATTTTCTTGCTTTTTCAGGACACAAAATGCTCGCCCCCACAGGCATCGGAGTATTCTACGGCAAGAAAGAAGTGCTTGAAAAGATGCCTCCATTCATGGGCGGCGGCGAAATGATAAAGGAAGTCTCCGTTAGCCAAGGCCAATGCAGCGTCTCATGGAATGAGTTACCATGGAAATTTGAGGCTGGCACCCCGAACATCGGCGGCGCAATCGGCTTGGGAGCAGCTGTCAAGTACCTTGAAGCTTTAGGCATGGACAACGTTTTGAGCCATGAGAAAGAATTAACTAAGTACGCTTCCGAGCGCATGAAGGAATGCAGCAAAGTAACCGTTTACGGTCCAAGCGACCTTTCAAAGAAACTGGGAATCATACCCTTCGGCGTAAAAGGCTTGTCTTCGCACGACGTTGCATTGTTCTTCGACAACTACGGCGTCATGATGCGCAGCGGATACCACTGTGCTCAGCCGCTTCACGAGATTTTCAAGCTGGAATCCTCAGCCCGCGCAAGCTTCTACATCTACAACACGCAGCAAGAAGTGGACCGTTTCCTTGAAGTCTTGAAGGAGTTTGAGCAGCTCTAATGGCCACAGTCGACGATTACGTGTCTCGAATCGAGGGAACATGTGGGGCAGAAAGCGACGTTATAGTAGTGTTCAAGTACGAGAAGAAGGACGAGGCAATCTCCAACATCCTGAAAAAAGCCACCCTCAAGAACAAGATTGCTGGGATAATTTTCGAGTTAACCTTCCAAGGCCAATCATTCCGCGTATACTCCACGGGCAAAGCAATCTTTAGAGGAGTCAAGAACAAGCAGGAACTAAATGAGCTTTTAGTAGCTCTTCTGCTTTAGCAACTTCAATTTCGGTGTGGTTTAACTCGGTTTTTAGTTCGTTTCATCCAATTCAAGAATGAAACAAACGAAAACTGAACAGACAAAGGAAGAGCATCCCTCAACTTCCCCGAGTTTTGGGGGGGCCTCCAGTAACTCAATGGTTTATCCGCTTCATTGTAGGGATGCTTAAAAAAAACTGTCTTAATCTTCTCAACATCCTCAATCATGGGAGAACCCCATTTCTCAGAAAAATAAAGCTGACATCTGCTGTGAGTTCTCGAATTATTTTTCAGGAGAGCTTCATCGGATTTTATGGTCCGCGAGCCGAAATGGTAGAATCGGGCGCCGCCGTACTTGTAAGCTTTTTTTTCTGAAAGCAACAGCCGCGTGTACATGTCTACGTCTTCGCAGTATGACGGCGCAAAATTTTCGTCGAAGTTCCCCACATGGCTGAAAAAGTCGTGTTTAACCAGGAAACATGAATAATGCGGGTTCATGGTTATGTTCTCGTTTTCGGGGCACGACTCTAAGCTTGGTAGGTCTTCACATTCGGTGCCCGTCCACATTACGGCTTCAGGATGTTTCTGGGCAAAATCAACCAATCTGTCGATTGTGTTGCTTTTGAACACAATGTCCGTGTTGATTACCAAGATGTAATCGCATCCTGCCATATTGCCTTCTTCGATGCCCAGATTCCACGCGTGAGAAACGCTCTGTTTTCCCTCTGGATTAAGGATTCTGGTCTCGCTTGGTGGATGGCCGAAGACATAAACAAGCGGTTGAAAAGTGGGGTTAACGTAGTTTTCGCAGGGCACCCAAACGATTTCGTGTTTTGAAGAAACAATGGATTTAGTTGTCAAATCAAGGTATTTCTTGTGTTCTTCGTTGTTCACGTAAACTGGCGCTGTTACACCGATCTTCATCTGAACGCCGCCTCCACAGTATACAATGCCATAAACACCTTACCTATAAGTAAATTAATAAGTTCTGCCCTGAACCTTTTTCCAGTGGCCATTTATGATTTCCGGCTTCATGGTGCTGAAAAACGTCTTGAAAACTGGGTACCCTTTTGTGGAGTCGATAGCCGCATGTTTACCTGTATGCGATGAATTTTTAATCGGCGAGGGTTACTCGTCAGACGGCACTTTTGAAGTGGTTGAGAAAATCGCATCGTTAAACAAGAAAGTCAAGGTCATCAGGCAGCAATGGCCCAGCGAAAAAAAATACAGTGTCATCACAGAAGTAACCAACGTAATCAGAGCCAAATGCAGTTACGACTACATTTTTTCCATACAAGCAAACGAAATCATCCATGAAGACGACGTAGAATTCCTCAGAGCGCTCCCTGAAACACGCCCAGACGTTAACACTTTCAGTTTACCTTTTGTCCATCTAGTAAAGGACTACCGGTTCTACGAAGATTTCCGATTAAGATTCTCAAAAAACAATAAGGACATAGTCGCTGTGGTGGATGCGTGGACGCTTGGTCCAAGCAAATCATTCACAAAATCAGAAACCCGCAGAGGCCTCAGACACCCAAGAAGAATGCTACAGTACATTTATAAGGGCATCGAATGGACCTATGCCAATTCTATTTCATCTCCTTTGTCGAAGGCCATCTATCTTCCAAAGCCCATTTACAGATACTGGTCTCTTTTTCCCATCGATTATCTCGAAAAATGCCAAAAACACATTGACATGTTTGGTCTTGAAAACCTCAGAAAAGATATGGAAGCCCTCAAAAATCATTCAGATGACCCTGCGTCGTTCTGGAAAAAAGCTGCTGAGATACGCAGAAAAGAATTAGGTTTCAATTGCCCCACTGCTCTTGGAACAGTTGCATTGAATGAGCACCCAAGAATAGTCAGGGACTTAATCGCAGATGCTTCACTAAAAAATTACCATGTTAGAGACGAAGTTTTAGATTCAATTAGGGACCTTTAAGAAATAAAAGAGAATTGCCTTAATTTGCTTTTTCTAAAATTGGCTATTGTTTTTTCGAAAACAGTTTCCATGTTTTTTGCGTAGATTTCCCAAGATAAGTTTTCTTTGGTGTACTCGTAGGCGTTATTTCCTATTCTCCTTCGCAGGTCGGGGTCCGTTATCAACTTCTCAATTTTTGCAGCCATATTTTTAGTGTAAGGTTCCTCTATAACAAATCCGTTTTGACCCTCTTGAATAATCTCTGAAGACCCAGCTTCTCTCGAGACTAACACGGGTTTAGATGCCACCATAGCCTCTATGACTACTAATCCCCACGTTATCTGCGCCGGAAAAACAAATGCATCACATGCAGCATACACTTGTGCTAATTCCTCATCAGAGCAATTTTGCAAAAACAGAACCTTCTTGTCGACACCCAATTTTCTGCTTAAGGCCATAAGTTCATCTCTTGGACCTTGACCGACTAAAATCAACCTTACATTATCATGCTTTTTGGATAGATAATGCAGTGCAATCAATGAATCGCATTGCCGTTTGTCGCGTGCAATATTGCCTACTTGAAGAAGAACAAAACTGTTTTCGAGCCCATACTTTATCCGTAGTTCTTTACCTGACGCTTTAAGAAGCAATTCAGTGGTGACGCCGGGGCGAACTATTTTGGATGACCTGCCATAGGCTTTTTCGATGCGTCTGCTGTCAACTAAAGAAACTGAAACTATACTGTCAATGTAGTCAACGGCGATTTTATCGAATCCTTCGTATAGGGGCAGATTGATTTTTCCTAAACCTCTTCTTTGTTTTGGATCTGAATAGTAAAATGGCGGCTCGTTACAGTTCCAAACAATCGGAGCGTCCAGTTTTCTTTTAGCAAAGAATGCCGCCCACTGGGTTGGAGAATTCTGATTATTAATTACGTCGAAACCTTTAGGTATTTTTTTCCCCAGCGCAATCATGGACGGTAAATCGGATGTGTAGCCTTTGAATCTTCCAGCTAACCGTGAAGACAACGTTCTTTTTTGATTTATATTTTGGAACGAACCTGTGTCGGGGGTTTTTACCCTATTTATTGTGAGCTGTCGGGTCAGTTCAGGGTAGCAGTTATCATTGATTGCACATGTGAAAATTTCAACTTCATGCCCCATCCGTTCTAATTCTATAGCTAAGATTAGTAGCTGCCTTTCAGCGCCGCCACGCAAAGTAAGCGAAGGATGAAGCATCGCGATTCTCACTTATCAAGCCCTCTGCAACAAATAAGATAAAGATGCAGAAACTAAAGTAATAAAATTATCTCTCATAATGTCCAGCGGTTAATATCAACCGAGGATTTGATAAAACAATCGAGTACTCCCTCAAAAGACCCCCCCAGAAAAAACAGTAAACATTGACAGCAAGACTAAAACTTAACATACTAAACATATCTCTTATGCAGTAAAGAAGGGTGAAAAGTTGGCGAAAATAGGAGTAATTTGGAGAATGCTGACAGTTACTCGTAACCCTCTCGCCGTATTATCCTTGAAAAGGTCCAAGATCAGACGACCAGTCACTTTTAAGAACAAGTCAACTTATTGCCTGACATATCCTCAATATAGGGTATTTCGCGACAATTTCGCGTTTCTAAAGAAGTACATCGTAACACAATTAGACGACGATACGTTTAGAATAGTGGATGAAAGAAGCGACGTAACGTCTTCTTACGCAATATTACCCATGATTTTTGATTTAATGGCACCCTTTGCCGTTCACCAAGAAAACGGGTTATACCATTTAAAAAACAGTGAGATTGAACTATTTGGCTCCTTAGCAATATTATACTGCATCCAAGAAATACGAAGAGGCGACTATGTATGCGACTGTAAAGGTAAAGTCGTGCTAGATGTTGGAGGATTTGAAGGCGAATCAGCCGCTTATTTTTGGTCCAAGGGTGCAAAAAAAGTCATCATTTACGAACCCGTTGGGGAACACATAGAGGTAATCAAAAAAAATGTTGAGCTCAATCATATTGACGCTGAAATTCACAATTCCGGCATTGGAGATAAAGATGGAACAAAAATAATCCACTATGGCGAAAAAGATCCAGGCTTCGGACTTTTGGACGAAGGACCAAACCATATCGAAATAAAAATTACTGATGTTTCAAAAGTTATAGCTGAAAGTGGGGCAGAAATCGCAAAATTTGATTGTGAGGGTGCTGAAGAATGTTTAGCAAATGTTCCAGCCGAAATTTTGCAGAAAGTTGCTTACTATATGATTGAAGTTCATTCGCCCGAAATCAGACGAATTATCCTGAGGAAATTTGAGCAAGCTATCTTCAAAATAGATAGAGAGCGAGCTATATCTGAACAATACTCAATATTGGCCTTTAAAAGAACGTTTTAGCGTTCTTTCTAAAATGAACTGTTTTCAGAAAACGGATCCTTTTGCTGGAGGTAAGTCAACTCAAAATTATTTTGCCATCCTTAATCAGGTAGCGGAAAAATACCGCGAGCCTTCAATCGCAATTCTATAATACTGCCACTATAGCTTTGCTTTCGGCTCTAAAATTTCAAGTTTTCAGATTCTGTATCAAATTTGCTATACTGGTTGATATTTGCTCTTCAAAACTCTCAGGCTTTAGGACCGATATCTTGTCTCGCAGTTCCCCCTTTTTCTTGTTCCAAAGAGCATATTCATCAGTCGACTCTGCCAATCGGGCTATTTTTTCCTTTAAATCTTCAAAAGTGCTCCATCGAAATTCCTCGGGGATAAATTCTCCGCTTCCCCCGCTGTTATGAACGAGCGTTATGCATCCGCTTGCCAGCGCCTCCATCGGAGCAATGCCAAAATGTTCTCCTTCCATCAAGTGGCAGTAGATTCGCGAATCCTCAAAAAGCTTGATTAATTCTTCTTCAGGCAGGTTTGGTTTAACGGTGTAGTTGGTTGGTAGGTCTTTTGAAAAGTCCTCAAACCATGATTGCTCGCTATCTCTCAACAAACCGGCGCTTACAAATTCAAACTGGGGAAAGTCGACAGCTAATTTCTTCATTAGCTCATGCCGTTTCTGAGGAACCAAACGACCAACATACAATACTTGCTTGGCTCTCTGGTTTAACGGTTTATCAGACCAGAAACGCTCTTCAACAGGAGGATAAGCAACCACGGGATTTTGGATTCCGAACCTGCTCCAGTACTTTTCTGTCATGGCTTTAGTATAGTTGCTGTTGCAGAACACCAAGGCCAGTTTACCGATATCTTTTTCAAGCAACTTCTTGTATAGCCACAGGTACAATCTTTTGCTTCGTTTGGCGTGTTCGTAGTCATAGTGGATTTCGGGAAAGTGCACATAGGCAATGTTTTTTTTTGCTTTTTCTAAAAGTGTAGCTTCGAACGCTGAGAAGGTTTGTGTGCTAAACGTATAATCGTAATCGACAGTGGCTTTGTACTTTTTTAGAAGTTTTAGGATATTTTGGCGTCTTTTGTAAACGGATAATGGCGGGTTCGCTTCCACAGTGGCTCTGTTTCCTAGTGTGTGGACGGTTATCTTTTCGGGTAGTTTTTCACCCATGATTTCGCTGTAGCGAGTTTGGTCAAAATCAAACGCCAGCAACTCCACTTGGTGTCCTTGGGCGACGAGTGCTTTGATGATGTGATGGCATACGCGTTCGCCTCCGCCGTAAATGTCCATGTTTGGGTGAATAACCAGGAATTTTGCCATGTTACGTCGTCCTTTTTAGAATTGAGCGTTTAGGTTTAATCAAGATTTCCCTTAACGTCTAATGCTGTTACCTCTTGCTTGGAGGCTGTTTATTTGCGGCGTGCAAGTTTTAACCGCATCTTGTTCCTGCTGACCCAGTTAAATATGGGAATAATTGGGTCCTTTATGGACTGGGGCAACGCGTCTTTGAGTTCCTTATGCAAGCTCAAGCGTATAGCCACTCTTCCTTTTCCCGTGATTGGTATGTAGTAACGGGATATAGGGTACTTGACGAACCCGTTGTTTTCCTTGAACTTGTCGAGTGAAGGGTGGTTGCCTATTCTTCCGTACATGAGCCATCGGTTGCCGTTGGATGCGCAGACTTCAACCGCTTTTGCAATCATGGCGTTGTTTACGGATTTATCCCAGTGCTTCAGCATCGTGAGTATGTTTGAAACTATGGCTATGTCGTCACCGTAAAGTATTTGGATGAATCCGACAAGTTCATCACCTATGTTTGCCGCAATGAAGGTGGATGTTTTAGCTGCATACATGTTGCCCGTTACAGTTTCAAGCGATTCGCCGTAGTGGGAAAAAGCCCGGTCCTGCCGAATTGGGGTTTCATTATAGATTTTCCAAATGCCTTGAGCTAACTTGTCACTTGGGTCGACAACGGTAACGTTTACGCCGCTTTTCTCCGCTTTGCGCACCATGTTGCGCGTTTTCTTTCCGATTACACTCCACCAGCTTTCGCAGTCTTTTATTTCAAGCAACCCGATGTTGTCGTCGGTTCTTGACCAAGGGCTCGGCGGATTAGCGATGGGGCAACACCATTTCCGTTCAACAAAAGTAAAAATGTCCATATCCCTTGAGTCAAGCTTAAAAATCAAATCGTCGGTTGGCTTGACACTTTTTTCGTACTCTCGAAAGTCGCGAGCGATTCTAATTCCAACCCTCTCACTCACGCTTATCGTATCGAGTTCAGGGTCCACTTCCAAAACGCTTTTTAGTGATTCATAGAGCGCACCCCTTCGACTTCTTTTGCTCCCATGAAAGAGCCATTCAGGATGCATGGAAATGACAAAGCCGGCGTTAATCCAGTCTTTTGTTGCCTTTTGGGCATCATCTTTACTGGCGTGGAAGCACACGGCATCTAAACCGTATGTTTCGAAGTCATGGAACGATTTTAAAGGAAAATCGTTTGGTATCTTGGTTTGGCTTTCGGTTATTTTGCGACCCCAAAGGATTCTAGTGAATATTCGTTTAGTGCCATGAATGGTGTAGTTCTCTATTTTGCGGTTGGTTTCCTTTTCCAAAACTTTCCATTCTTTCATGGCGTCATTTGCCACATGAAGCGCTACCTCGTGCTTTTCTGGATTTAACAAATCAAGCAGGTTCTTGTCAGGGATAGTGTAGGGGGTAAAGAACCAGTAAGCCTTAACCTCTTTTGGCGATTCGTTAATCATCCTTGCAATGATGCGTGCGTTTTTCAGGTAGTCTTTGCTTTTTCTTTTTTTTATTCGCAGGGCTACATACAGAAAGCTTTTAGCCCTTGAGGGGTACGGATAGTCAACGTCGATTCTTAGCTTTATCATTGCTCGTTCAGTTGCCAACTAAGAAAACGCTGTTTTAGTTATAAACCCTCTGGGTTCCGCAAATCACACGTTTATGTTAAGAATAATTTGTCATCAAGAAGAGACCATTCTTCTGGCGAAACACTACATGGAAACCGATCTTCTCAAATTGCTCCCGAATATTTAGTCCATGAGCTTCAACAATGCAAGGTTTCAGTTCTTTGGCAGATGGAATCAAATCAATTTCATGCCCTTCAATATCACATTTAATGAAGTCATGGTCTAGCAAGAGATGTTTTGGAACGAAAAATTCGTTGATTAGTTCTATGTTTAGATTTAGATTTTGTTTATTTTGGAGAATTAGTTTTGCTCGCGTTGGGTCGGGTTCGACACAGATGACTTTTTTGGCTCCATGTTGAAGGTAGAAATAAGCTGTCTCACCACAGCAAGCGCCCAAATCCAAGACGGTCTTATTCTTCAATGGAAAGGGCGGCAAATAATATTTTTCAAATTGGTCAAGTTCCGAATAAATAATTGCTTTTCCCCATTCATCAAGGCATAGGGCAGCCACCATTTTCCCGATTCTTTTGGCGTACCTATATTTCCACAGCGGATACGAAACTGTTCCAACTTTTACAACGGGCAGATGTTTTCTCTCTGAAAACCCGAATTTGACTTCAATGGGTTCAGCTTTCAACTTCTCTTCTTTGCTCATACCAACATCGCCATAAACATAGTGTTACAAGTTTCCTCTTCATTCTTTTGAAAGTTCCTGTATTTGAGACCATATTTTATTTTGGAACGTTTCAGGATTAAGAACGGAAATTTTGCTCCATAGCAGTTGGCGGTTGCATTCCCAATTTGCACTTGCATTTTCATCTTCCATGAACCTGACAATCTTCTGCTGTAAGTCATCGTAGGTTTCCCATCTGAACTCGTCAGGGATAAACTCTTTCATGCCTCCACTGTTATGAACTATTGTAACACATCCGCTTGCTAAGCCTTCAACAGGGGCTATGCCGAAATGTTCTCCCTCCATCAAATGAACATAAATTCGGGAATCATGCAAAACTTTAAGCATCTCTGGTCCAGGCAAGTTTGTCTTAACAGAATAATTCGGCGGCAGATTTTCTGTGAATTTGCTAAACCATGCTTTTTCTGCATCGATTAATCCACCGACGCTTACAAACTCGTAGGCAGGTAAATCAGCAGCTAACCTTTTCATTATTTCATGTCTTTTTACTGGAATAAAGCGAGCAACATAGGTTACTCTTTTGCGGCGTTTTGCCAACGGCTTGTCAGACCAAAACGTCTCTAGGTTAACTGGGGGATAAACAACGATTGGCTCTTTTACACCATGGCTTGTCCAATAATGCATAATTTTTTCTTTAGTGTAGTTGCTATTACAAAAAACCAAATCCAGCTTATCTATGCCCTGCTCAACCCACCGCTTAAACAGCCATAGATAAAGCCGCCTCTTCAGCCCAGAGCGAGCGTAGTCGTAGTGTATTTCTGGGAAGTGAACGTAGGCTATGTTTTTTTTGGCTTTGTTTAAGAAAACTGGTTCAAATGGCGATGAAGATTGTGTGGAAAACAAATAATCGTATTCTAATTGGTTTTTGTATTTTTTTAGCAGTTTAACAAAGGCGCGGTGTCTTTTGTAGATGGTAAAGGGCGGCTCAATCTCAATGCGTTTGCCGAGTGAGTGGACAACAACTTCCTTGGGAAACTCTTCTCCGACAATATCGCGGTACTTGTTTGCTTCAAAATCAAAAGTCAACAATTCAACTTTTTGCCCGTGGGCAACTAGAGTTTTGATTACGTTGTGGCAGACGCGTTCGCCGCCACCGTAAATGTCAAGGTATGGGTGAACTACAAGGAAGGTTGCCAACTCAATTATGCCTCAATTCAGTGTGCGTTACATTTCCCTGTTGCAGTTTATGAAGTTTACCTGTAACCGCAGAAAGAAAGCTAAAGTAGCAAAATATATACGCCTGCATGGAAAGTGAGTAGTGGATTACATTTCGGTGAACAAAGAAAACATGACGCCAACTCAAAAGAAGCTTAAGGTTGTTTTTGCTGACCCACCATTTGGACGCGAATCCAAAGGCGAAGCCGTTACTGAATCGCCAAACCTTGGAATCCTCTATATAATCGGCTACGCAAAACCCCGCCTGCCAAACATAGAATTTTACTATCTTGAACCCTTCCTCTCCATGGAAGAGCACGTTGAAAAAGTCAGGGAAATTAAGCCTGACGTTTACGCCATTTCATTCACCACACCCCGAAGAGACTTATCGTTCGAGACAATCGCGAAAGTAAAGGAACTGAGGCTTGACATGCTTATGGTTGCAGGCGGCGCTCACCCAACCATCGACCCCCAGGACGTCCTCAAAAACACCCCAATTGAAATCTGCATCGTGGGCGAAGGTGAAGAAACCACCGCAGAATTACTCAAAAAAATCCAAGCTAAACAACCAGTAACCGACGTGGTCGGCACAGTTAACCTCCAAAAAAACAACGGCGTCCGACCGCTCCTAAAAGACATCGATTTTTTCCCAGCCTGGGACATGATAGACTTTGAAAACTACGACATAGCTGTCAGCAAAAAGAAACGCATGGCGTACCTGCTTCCAATCCGCGGCTGCCCAAACTACTGCACTTACTGCTCAAACCCCGTTTGGAAACTTGAAAAGCCCTGGGTTCGGCAGCGTTCACCAAAAAACATCGCGGAAGAAATCAACTACCTATATGGCAGAGGCATCCGGGAAATCTACCTGCGCTCAGACACTTTTAACGTTGACATCAAATGGTGCCTTGAAGTCTGCATTGAAATCGAGAAACTACATCTCAAGGGCATGACGTTCCAATGTAACCTGCGGGCAGACAAGTTAAACGATGAGTTATCCCAGAAACTAAGCGACATTCACGTATGGCTTGTCCACATCGGCCTTGAATCCGCAAACGACAGGGTCCTAAAAGGAATAGGCAAGAACGCAACGCAAGCCGACAACATCCGAACACTTGAGCTTCTGAAGAAATACGGAATCAAAGTCTACGGTTTCCTGATGCTCTACAACGCTTGGGAAGCAAACGGCAAACTCGAACATGAAACCCCACAAGAAGTCAACAACACCCTCGAGTTTGCGCGTAAATGCCTAAGCGAGAATCTAATCGAGTACATTTCCTGGTCCATAACTAACCCCATCATCGGCTCAAAACTTCATGACATCGCCAAAAAATTCGACATCGCAGCCTACAACGTTAAAATCGGCAACTGCATGCGGCTTCCCGACGTCAGCGAGCAGCAGATGGTTGAACATGTGAAGCAGGGCATGATTCTGCAACTCCTCAACGGTATCCAGAAAGGGATGATAACGAAGAAGAACAAGCGCGCCGCGCAAAAAGCCGCCAAAATCCTTAACATGTAACTTTTTCCCAGCGCATTTGAGGGTTGCGATAAACTATTTAACCCAAACGCGAACATTATGCCTATGCCATCCTGCTCCGACAAAGACATGAAAGTTGATTTTGTGGTGCCTTCAAGGGACGAAGCTAACCCGACCCTGATGCATCAGCTCAAGCACATGCCGTGCGCGGGGCAAATCATAAACACTCATGAGAAACCGCTGAGTACCGCACGCAAGAACGGGGTTCTGTCGGCTAAGACGGAGTGGGTGGCGATGGTCGATGACGACATGCTTTTGCCAGAGAACTGGCTCCTCTTAGTCAAGAGTGCGATTACGCCCAAGGTTGGCGCCATCGGCACAGTTGCAGTGCACAAGAACAAGCATGTTGCAGCCTACGAACGAGTCGTCGGAACCGTGTATAACCTGAGCAAATTGGATACTAACCCGCATATCAACAACATCATCATTCGACGGCAACTCATGGAAAACTATAACCCTCCGAAGCTTTTCTTCGGCGAAGACCAATACTTCAAACGCTACGTCCAAAAAACAGGTTACGTTTGGAAAGTTCTTCCTTTCCTGGGTGCAACACATTTGGGCACATCCAAAAACTACGTTACTATCGGCATATCCTATCGGCGTTACGGTCACTTTAAACTGTTTCAGCTATTTCGGCGGGTGGTTGCAAGGTTCATTTTTACGCCGTTTGCAGCGCTGGTAAACTTGAGTTTTGAAACCCTGTATTACTTAACGAAGCTCAACGTGGAATTCATCACTGGCTGGGCAAAAGAATTCGTCGCAGAAAAACTTTAGATGACCATTTTTCACGAACCTATTTGGATCCTATTAGTGGTTCTATGTTGAAACGATAGAGGGGTAGAGGGTCACTGGGGCAGGTCATTAGAGCAGCAGTTCTTTTCATCATTGCCTTATTGCCTGCCTAAAGAAAAAAAATTGCAGATGCTCTGCGCCGCCGTCGAACTTGTGTTTGCCTGTACAACCAGAACGCAAACCTAATTCCAATCCGAAGACAAAACACAATTTGCCGCTGCACCTGTTGGTTGTTGTGGTATAGGAAGTTTTCTGTTACAACTACTAACGAAGAAACAAAGAACCATCCGCCCCACAAAAATGAAGCGCACCGAAGCCCAGAAAACGCCTTAAATGATGCAGAAAACGTCTGCATAGTGTTTGTTCAGCATGGCTTTAATAGGAAAAACTTATATTGTTAGGTACGTTTTGTTGTTGTTCGCATTATTGGAGGTCACTTGATTTGTCAAATTCACAATCTGGCGGAGTACCTATTCTTGTTATGAGAGAAGGCGCAGATAGGAGCCGCGGAAGAGAAGCACAGCACAATAACATTACTGCTGCTAAAGTTATAGCTGAAAGCGTCCGAAGCGCGCTTGGCCCAAGAGGCATGGATAAGATGCTGGTTGACAGCTTCGGCGACGTCACAATTACGAGCGATGGACGAACAATCCTTGACGAGATGGATGTTCAGCATCCAGCTGCAAAGATGCTAGTCGAAGTTGCCAAAACCCAGGATAAAGAAGCAGGCGACGGAACCACATCCGCCGTGATTATTGCAGGCGAACTGTTGAGCCGAGCAGAAGATTTACTTGACAAAAACATTCATCCAACAGTCATAATCGACGGCTATCGAAAAGCCGCTGACAAAGCCCTCGAAACACTCGAGAAAATCGCCATATCAATCGACCTCAAATCAACCGATTACCTCAAAAAAGCAGCCTCAACCTCCATGGGCAGCAAAATCGTAGCCGAATACAAAGATTACCTCGCCGACATAGCTGTAAAAGCCATGTTGGCAGTTGCCGAGAAACAACCCGACGGCACCTTTAGAGCCGATGTGGACGATGTGAAAGTTGAGAAGAAAACCGGTGAATCCCTTAAAGAAACCAGTTTAATTTTCGGCATAGTTTTAGATAAAGAAATCGTGCATTCGGGCATGCCAAAACGCCTCGAAAAAGCCAAAATCGCGTTGCTCGATGCGTCATTGGAGAATGAGAAGCCAGAGATGGACGCGAAAATCAGCATCGAATCCCCAGAGCAGATTGAAGCGTTCCTTAAAGAAGAAGAAACCATGCTCAAGAACATGGTTGAAAAAGTCTTGGCTACAGGTGCCAACGTGGTCATCTGCCAAAAAGGCATAGATGATATGGCTCAGCATTTTCTCTCAAGAAAAGGCGTGATAGCGATTAGACGCGCCAAAAAATCCGATATGGAAAAACTCGCAAGAGCCACCGGTGCAAAAATCATAAGCAGCATCGACGCGCTCTCAGCTTCAGACCTTGGCTACGCAGCTTTGGTTGAAGAACGCAGAACTGGCGACGATAAGATGACGTACATTGAGGGCTGCAAGAACCCCAAATCCGTCACGCTTTTGATTAGGGGTGGAACGCAGCGGATGACTGCAGAAGCCGAACGCTCAATTCATGATGCGCTTTGCGTCGTTAAAGACCTCGTTGAGGAACCCAAAATCGTCGCGGGCGGGTCCGCTCCAGAGATGGAGATGGCAAGTGTCCTTAAACGGTATGCACAAACTGTGCAGGGACGTGAGCAACTTGCAATCATAGTGTTTGCGGAATCGCTTGAGATAATTGCGACGACGCTTGCGGAAAACGCGGGTTTGGATCCAGTTGATATTCTCTCAGAGTTACGGACTAGGCATCAGAAAGGAGAAACGTGGGCTGGCGTCGATGTTCTCGCAGGCAGTGTCGAAGACATGACAAAAATAAACGTCTACGAACCATTGGCAGTCAAGAAACAAATCATAAAGTCAGCAAACGAAGCAGCATCGATGATTCTTAAAATCGACGACGTCATAGCATCACAGAAAATGAAGTCGCCTCCAATGCCGCCAGGAGGAGGAATGCCTGGCGGAATGGGCATGGGCGGTATGGGTGGAATGCCCGGAGGAATGATGTAAAATGTCAGAACAAAAAATCATTGTAGGACCCCCAAAAATTACTCGCTTCGAGAAAGCACGAATAGTGGGCGCTCGTGCGCTTCAAATCTCGATGGGAGCACCAATCTTGGTTGATGCAGCTGAAAACACAAACCCAATCGACATTGCCCTCTCAGAGCTCGATGCAGGCGTATTGCCAATCACCATCCGAAGAACCCTGCCAGACGGAACCTTCCAAGATATACCCCTAAAATGGCTCTTTTAAACGCCATTCTTTTCTTTTAACCGCTTCGTTACCTGTTGGAAATGGAATTTAAGCCTATTTTACGCTTTTTTAAGCTATAAGTGCCTCTTTGGCGTTAGCCGTTGTAAGTTTTTCTATAGTGGTTGTTGCAAAAAACCCCTATACACAACAACAACCAACAGACTGGGCAGCGACTTGTGTTTTGGTTTCCACGTCAGAAAAAGCTGCTTTCTGATTGTACAAACCCACCACAAGCAGTGAGCCACGCAGTTTTAGGCAGCAAAAGAAAACAGCGAACAACACAATGCAACCGGGCACTAACATAGCCCATTCGGCAAACTCCGCCCACCAACACCAAACCAGCCGCCCCCTATAAGCAATTTTGCACTTCGAAAAGCATGATTCTAAAAAAGTTACATTAGGCTAAAGTAGTACTTTTGGGCTTGTATAACTTGGGCTAAAACATGACTACAAAAGAACTTGTAGTTACAAGAAAAGGACAAGTAACCATACCCATAAAACTGCACAGAAAATATGGGATAGACGAAAACAGCAGAGTCCAAATTGTCGAAGAAGACGGTAAAATCGTCATAAAAAACCTCCCAAGCTTCCTTGACTTGGCGGGAAGCGGCGCGGGAGAAGCAAACGTTGAAGAAGTTAAGAAAATGCTGGATGAAATGAGAGCAGAAGACGCCTGAAAGACGAACCTATGATACCGCTTAGCAATTAAAAGCGCCGAATTAAGAAGCAAACATCAAATGCCCATGGCGGACAGTGTAATAGCCACAACCGCCCAAATCAAAGAATGCCCGCTTTTTTCAGATGACGCTCACTTCAAAAACATCGACAACCTCAAGACCGTCTGGTGCAAATAAAAAAACGCACCTATAAACAGCGCCTTTTTTGTTGCACTTGACTCAGTGTCGCTGTAATTTGTTTCCAGTGGGCTCCTTGCCAGTAGATTTGGCCGCAGTTTGGGCATTTCCAAAATTTGTCGTAATATGTGTAGGTGTTTTTTTCCAGTTCGTTCTTGAGTTGTTCTTTGGGTGCCGCCACAAGTTTGGTGTTGCAGATTGGGCAGTGTGACTTATCCATGTCAATCTCTAACTGCAGGCTGTACCGTTTGGCGACTTCCGCAAGCCATTCGGGACCCGTTTTGCCTTCAACGTAGTAAGCATCCAATCCTTTGATGATGGCACGTTTGTACAGTTCCAAATCCCGCGTTAACAAAACCCGCTCCTCCGTCTTAGCGAGTTCCAAAAGCTCAGCATCATCAAAATCAACCGAATAAACAACATCGTGCCCTAACATTCGCAGCCAACGCGCCAGTTTCCCAAGCATAGCGTCAGCGAGAAACTTCAACCGATGCCTCTCCGCACCACAAACCCGCATCCGCCCTTAGCCGCGATTTCGCCCTCATCGAAAACCAGTTTGCCGTTCACGACGGTTTTTACTACTTTGCCCTGGACGTCCCAGCCGTCGTAGGGCGAATACTTGGCTTTGGACTTGAATTTGGAAGCGTCAATCTTGAATTTGCAGTTAAAATCCACGACGGTTAGGTCGGCGTTTTTGCCCTGTTCCAGGCGTCCGCGGTCGGTTAAGCCAAAAATTTCGGCGGGTTTCTCAGAGAGCAACTGTACCGCTCGGTCTATGGTTAATCGGTTCTTCCTCACCTGCGTCATCATTAAGGGCAATGTTGTTTCGAGTCCTGGCACGCCGACTTTTACATCCCAGACGCTACTGACTGATTTCTCGCTCAAAGCGTGGGGTGCATGATCTGAACCGATGGCGTCAACCGTGCCTTCTTCCAATCCTTTCCAGAGGGCTTCAACGTTGGTTTTGCTACGCAGAGGAGGCGCCATAATCGCAAGTTGCCCATGCTGTATCAAGTCGTCGCTCGATAGGAGCAGGTGGTTTGGGGTGACTTCACAGGTTACTTTTCCGCCAGATTTTTTTGCTTCTTTGATGGCGTTTAAGCCTTCCTCGGTTGAAACATGGCAGAAATGAAGGCGCATATCGGTTTGCTGACTTAGTTTTAGGAGGCGCTGGATTGCTTTCAGTTCGACTGCTTCCGTGTGTGCCCGCAGGAAGTCGGCAGTGCTTGTTTTTTTGGCTTGCTTGAGTTTTTCCTCATTAGCGGCCAATGATGCCTTGTCTTCGGCATGCACAGCCACTGGCACACCCAGTTTGGCAACTTCCTTGAACGCTTCTAAGATAGCTTCATCATCGTCGATGTTCAAGCCGCCAACTTGCAAACCCATAAAAAGCTTGAACCCAACCGCGCCCCCAGCAACAATATCCTCAAGTTCAGAGATTTTTCTGGGAAATTCAGAGTAAAACCCAACATTAACGAGAATTTTATTTTGTGCAGTTCGCATGCGGCTGCGCAGGGTTTGGGCGCTCATGGTGACTGGGTCGTTGTTTGGCATATCCAAAACAGTGGTGAATCCTCCTGCAGCTGCCGCGGCGGTTCCCGACGCAAAATCTTCCTTGTATGCCCTGCCCTCATCGCGTAGATGAACGTGCTCATCAATCAAGCCGGGCAGAACCAACAGGTTGTGGAGGTCGGTTTTCTCATCGGCTTGGGGCATCTGGGTTTCTTTGCCAATCTTGAAGATTTTTCCTTCTTCGACGGCAATGCTGCAGTCGACGATTTGCCAGAATAAGTAGGCTTTGGCGTTTGTGAAAACGGAATCAACTATCATGGCGGTTCACGAATGGAATAGCGGGCGGTTTGGTTAATTAAAGTTTATCAAGGGTTTGGTTTGACAATTGGTTTATCTATTTGGCGCAAAATTTGTTTGCGCTATTTTTCTTCTTCGAATTCCACGCGGCACTCTTCACAGATGTTTTGTCCGTTGCGTTCCTTGAGGTTTTCGTTGTAGGCGCTACATCGGTCGCAGTACCCTGACATGGGGACTTCTTCGTCTTCTTCGGTTTGAGCGGCACCCTCGATGCGTGATTTTTCAACCATTGTCTCTATAAGCTCAGGCATCACGCCAAGGATATCTTTGCTCGAGATTATTCCCAGAAGGTTACCCTTGTAGATTACGCCAAGACGCCTGATGTCAAGCCTTGTCATTCTTCTCGCGGCGTCGCTTATGGTTGCTTCAGGCTCTATGGTGACCAATGGGGTAGTCATGATTTCCTTGCCTTTTATGGTGTCTGGCTTGAGGTTTTTAGCTATGACCCTTAGGACTAAGTCGCGTTCAGTTATGATGCCGATAGATTTTCCTGCTTTGTTGGTGACTATTACGGCGCCTAAATTGTTCTTTTCCATGCTGACGGCAGCTTTGTTTGAAGTTTCGTCTTCGTCGATGGTGACGACTGGGCTGCTCATGATGTCTCGAACTAACATTTTTGTTCTTAATCCAATTTCAGCCATGGTTTAATTCACTTCACAATTAGGTTGCTCTACTTCAACATTAAAGACGCGCATGATTTAAGAGTTGCTTAAACCCGAAAAAACCGCGTCTGTGAAGTTTTATTAGCCCCCACGCGCTTAGTCCAAAGCCAGCGAGGAACACTTATGCTCAAAACAAACGTCGAAAAACTCATAAAAATCTCCGTCATGGGCGAAATCGCCAGCCCAACCATTCGTTCAGTCTACAATGTTTCAGCCACAGGCAAACCCTTAGTGCTTCCAGGCGTAGGCGGCATAACCTACAACCTGCGAGTGGGCGACCCGGCATGCGGTTGGGAAGCAGACCATGTAGAACCGGGCGTGAGCGTGGAAAACAAGGAGAACGATGCGCGGTCGGGGCAAGCAGCAAACACCGCTTTCAACGTTCTGTCATGCGTAGGCAACAGAGCCATAATAGCTACCGGCGACGGGAAAGGCACGGAAGGCATAGTCACCGGAAAACATGGCGGAATAGAACACGTGCTAATCGATTTTCCATCCGAGATTTTAGAGAAACTTTTGCTTGGCGACCGAATCCTCGTGAAAGCCTACGGTTTAGGCTTGAAACTTCTCGATTACCCAGACATAAAAGTACTCAACATGGATCCCGCTCTGCTTGAGGCATGGAACCCCAAACCCAGCGGCACCAAACTGGAAGTACCAGTTACCCACATTGTTCCAGCCGCGATTATGGGTTCAGGCTTGGGCGCAAACCAAGTTAACTCAGGCGACTACGACATTCAACTGTTCGATGAAACAGTGGTTGAACAGTACGGCTTGGAAAATTTGAGGCTTGGAGATTTAGTAGCCATCATCGATGCAGACCATTCTTTCGGCAGGATTTACCGTCAAGGCGCCGTTTCCGTGGGCGTGGTGGTTCATTCAAACTGCGTCACCGCGGGGCATGGTCCAGGAGTGACAACTTTGATGACTTCAAGCGAAGGCAAGATTGTTCCTCAACTAAATCCGAAAGCAAACATCGCTTCGCTTCTAAAAATACGGTCAGATATATAAGATAGTTAAGTCCATAAATGGCACATTAGGAAAGAAAGAGGTCAAAATAATGCCCGTTAAACGAAAAAGCCGAGGAAGATCAAAAGGAAACAAAGGCTCCAGTACTCTTGTTCAATGCGCAAACTGTGGTGCGTCGGTACCACGGGACAAGGCGAAACGCTCCACCCGCAGAGTATCCTTTGTTGAGCCTCAGTTAGCTAAAGAACTCAGGCAAAGCGGCACGTACTTAGCCTCTTGGGTAGACACAAAATACTACTGTATTTCATGTGCAGTTCACCGCGGCATCGTTAAGGTCCGCGCAGAAAACGAACGCCACTCCACAGGCTACAAACGAAGATACTAAGCGGCTAATCTGCTGCTTTTTCTTTTCATTTTTTAACTCTTAACTTTTAATGTTTTGTAAACATGCCAAGCTCTTTGTATGACTGTAAAGTTCGCAAGCACCGCCAAAACAGCTATTCCGTAGCCCAATGCGGGCAACCAGAAAAACGCAATTATCGAAACAACAGCTAAGATAAGCATCCGTTCGGCGCGTTCAGCAAGCCCAACTGACTCCATCTTTATTCCAACGGCTTCCGCTCTTGCACGAGTGTAACTGACCATGATAGAACCAGCAAGCGCCGTTAAGCCCCAAAGTACACCCCAAAAGGGTCCCCAAGCTGCGTTACTTAATCCAGCGACGATTATTGCTGCGTAGGCAGCGGCGTCAGCATACCTATCAAGCACCGAATCGAAGAATCCTCCGAACACGGTTGTTTGCTGGAAGGTTCGAGCTACTATGCCGTCCATGGTGTCGCAGAAGCCTGACGCCATAAGAAAAACCACCGCCACAATTAATAGCCAAGGCGACTTGGATGTGGTTGCCGCGTACGAAACCGCTGAGGCCAGCGCGAGGATAAAGCCGATTGCGCTGATTTTGTTGGGGGTTAAGCCTATTTTGTGTGCGGCGGTGGCTTGTGAAGTGAGCATTTGCTGGATTTGTTTTTTTAGTTTGGTGAGCAAGTGGTTTCTCAACTGGCAGGTGTTATTGCAGATTAGGGGGCGGCTGTAGAAAAGCCTTTCTTTGTTTATTGTTAAACATTTTTTGTTTACGGGTGGTTTTTCAATGGACTTATAAGGAAGAAACCGTATATTTTTGGAAGTGACGTTCTGCCGCGCAAAGCGCAAAACAGCAACGTTACACAAAGAAACATAGGAAGAAAACAAAATGACTCAAAACAACTCAGACGTTATCTTCGTGGGAAACAAACCTCCAATGAGCTATGTTCTGGCAATCATTACAAGTCTCTCTGCAGGAAACCTAAAAGAAATTACGGTAATGTCCTAATATAGAATACCTTTTATATTCTGTGTGCTATTTGATGTTCTCGGTGATTACATGCCCAAAGGCAGGCCGAGAAGCAAAGTTGATGTTGTATGTCAAAATCCAAGATGCCCACATTATCTTAGAGAAAAAGACAAAGCAATCATCAAAAAAGGAAAATACCATACTGGACACCAACGCTACCTCTGCCACCACTGCAACACGTTCTTCATGGAGACAAAAGGCACGCCTCTCTACAGAAAGCACCTCTCTGAAGATGAGATACTAAACATATGCAAGCACCTAGTTGAGAAAAACGGAGTAAGAAGCATCGAGCGCCTCACGGGCCACCACCGAGACACCATAGGCGTACTGTTAGAAGACATGGCTGAGCATGCCCAGAATGTAAACGTTTATTTGATGAAGAATCTGGGGCTGTCACAGTATGAATGTGATGAGTTTTGGACGTTTGTTAAAAAAAAGCGAAGAAAGTTAAGCGAGAAGGCACGACTCAACCTGAAAACGGTGATGCCTGGGTATACACCGCCGTGAAGCGGCACTCGTATTTGTTTGCCGCCTTTGCTGTTGGCAAATGGACACAGAGTACCTGCTCAGAAATGATCCAAAAGCTCTCAGAAGTAACTAAGAAGCCTTCTTGCTTTGATATGTTGAATTTGTTCACTGATGGAAATGATGACTACACGTTTGTGTTGCCCAAGTATTATCCGCTTGGGCTGGTTGATTATGGGCAGTTTGTGAAGATTAAGGAACATGGGCGTCTTGTTGGGAAGGAGAGGTGGGTTGTTTATGGGGAATTGGCTCTTGTGGAGGTTGAGACGACGGATGTTGAGAATTTTAACGGTATACTCCGCGAGAGGTTGGGTAGGTTGGTTAGGAAGTCGAAGTGTTTTGCCAAAACTAAAAGAAGGCTTGTTTGTGCGGTTGGTTTGTTTCAGTTTTATTGGAACTTTATTAATGAGTTTAAACGAAGCGCTTCTCCGGCAAGAATTGAGGGTTTAACGGATCACGTCTGGACATGGCATGAACTGTTCCATTTCCATTTAAGTATCTTAAATTAGGACATTACCGAAATTACTTTGAAAGCAAGAGGACAAGCCATAACGACCGCTGTTGACGCAGCTGAAATCACAAGAAACCGTTTCATAAAAGACCTAAAAGTCAGCAAGATTGCCATCGGAACAGTCGAGATGCCCCCACGCGAGGGCGAAACTAAGTCCAGAATGGTTTCCACGATGGAGATAACTCTTACCAAAAAGTAAGACTGGGCAAACAATAGAATCCACATCCAAAACTTCTTCTATTTTTTAGTTACATCCAAAACGGTTTTATCGTAAAGTTAAATAGCCGATTTTGTTAGATAGAGAATTGCTACGTGAGAACATGTTAGATATCAAGCTTATCCGCGAGAACCCCGAACTTGTAAAAGCTAATTTGGCTAAACGCGGCAACCCCGATGTTCTGGGAATGCTGGAAGAATTAATCACCGTCGACAAAGCATGGCGTCTAAACTTAACTATGCTTAACGAGTTGCGCCACGACCGAAAACTCGTAACCATAGAAATCGCTAAACTCAAAAAAGCATGCAAAGAAGCCAACGCCGAATTCGCGAAAGCAGTAGAAATAGATGTAAAAATAAAAATTATCGAAAAACAAGTGGCTGAACAGGAACAAAAAACCCACGGTTTCCTCTTGAACCTACCAAACCTGCTAGATGACTCGGTTCCGCTGGGCAAGGACTCAAACGATAACGTGCAAGTGAAAACTTGGGGAACAATCCCAAAGTTTGATTTTGAAGTCAAAAACCACATTGACTTAGCGTTGAACCTTGGCCAAATCGACATGGAGCGGGCGGGAAAAATCTCGGGGTCACGGTTCTTCTACCTCAAACATGAAGTCGCAATGTTAGATTTGGCGCTTATGAGTTTCGCAATCGAGGAGCTTTCTAAAAAGGGCTACACTCCGGTTGTTCCGCCACTACTTATGAAACGTGAAGCGTATGAGGGAGTAACTTCGCTTGGCGACTTTGAAGAAGTCCTCTACAAAGTCGAGAACGAAGACCTGTACCTAATCGCGACTTCCGAGCATCCCATGGCGGCGATGCTCATGAACGAAACCCTCAAAGAACAAGACATGCCCGTTAAACTCGCAGGCATGAGTACATGTTTCCGCAAAGAAGCAGGAGCACATGGAAAAGATACACGCGGCATCTTCCGTACACATCAATTCAACAAAATCGAGCAGTTCATCTTCTGCAAACCTGAAGACTCAGCTAAACTCCATGAGGAACTCTTGGCGAACGCTGAGGCACTGTTGCAGGAAATCGGTTTAGCCTACCGCGTCGTTAACGTTTGTACGGGCGACATCGGAACCGTAGCGGCTAAAAAATACGACATTGAAGCCTGGATGCCCGCGCAGAACGGGTACCGCGAAGTGGTTTCATGCAGCAACTGCACCGACTACCAGGGCAGGCGACTGGGCATAAAGTACCGGGAAAAAGAAGGTGCAGCGCCAAAAGGTTTTGTCCACACTTTGAATTCGACGGCTATTGCCACTGGAAGAACCATCGTCGCGATTATAGAGAACAACCAGCAATCGGACGGAACGATAAATATTCCTCAAGCCCTACGCAAATACATGGGTGACAGAGAAAAAATAGGTAGAAAACTCTAAACCTTTTAATATTTCTATGAGAATGTTGTGGCACGTTTGGGGAAATAAAGTTGTCTGCCAAAACAAAACATGTACGCGATAAGTGGCGGGGCAAATCCTGGTATATGGTTACTGCGCCCTCGTTCTTCGGTAACATAGAGTTAGGTTCGATTCCTGCACAAGAAGAAAAATTAATGATCGGCAGAGTTGTTGAAGCAACCCTTTTTGATATTACAGGCGACTTTTCTCATCATTACTTGAAAATGTTCTTCCAAGTGAACGAGGTTGACGGAAAATCCGCCAAAACCCTCTTTAAAGGTCACGAGTACTCACGAGATTACCTACGCAGCTTAGTTAGAAGAAGAACCACCAAAGTTGATGGTTTATTCAACTTAACCACAAAAGACGGCTACAAACTCAGAATCTCTGTTTCAGCACTGACGCTTTCACGAATAAAGACTTCACAGGAAAAAATCATCCGCGTTATGATGACAAAAACCATCAAAGAAAAAGCCGCTGCATTAACACTCGACCAGTTCGTTCAAGAAATGGTTCTTGGCAAAATCGCTTCAGACATCTATAACCAAGCTAAACTCGTTGCACCGCTAAGACACGTCGGCATACGCAAATCCAAGCTAATTTCAGCACCAGCAAAACTGCCACAGGTACCAGCAGAAGCAGCACCAGAACCAGCAGCTGTTCCAGCCTAAACATTTCTTTCTTTTTTATTTTATTCTTTAACCGTAAACAGTTTTAGACACCTCACTTAACTATTTTCTAAACAGGAGACTAAGTTTTGACTAACGCTGGTGTGCACAAAAAAGGAACATTCAACGCCCAAGACGCAATCGACAACATCAAAAAAGACCCCAACTACCACAAAGCCGGTGCAATAGGCCTATTCATCGGTGTTGTCCGCGGCGAAACGCTTGATTCAGAGAAGGAAAGTGTACAGAAACTCACCATCGAGTCATATGAAGAAAAAGCCGATCAGGTGCTCAACAAAATAAGTGAGGAATTAACCCAGAACCCTGGAATAGTGAACGTGCAGATTCATCATTTACTGGGCGAATTCAACGTTGGCGAAGACTTGGTCTACGTGGCGGTTGCAGGGGCTCATCGAACAGACGTTTTTCCCGTCCTTCGCGAAGCGGTGGAGCGTTACAAGAGTGAAGTGCCAGTTTTCAAAAAAGAACACATAACAACCAAGAAAGGCTCCGCAAAGGAATACTGGGTTTCAGAAAAACACAATCGCTGATTGGATGTACCTGTTTTGATTACGGCTTTAGCGGGAGGAGTGGGCGCAGCCAGGTTCCTAACGGGTTTAACGAAGCTGGTTAAAGAAGAAGACCTCTCGGTTGTAGTAAACACTGGCGACGACATCGAACTTTTCGGTTTGCACATCTCGCCCGACGTTGACATCGTCACGTACACATTGGCAGGCATTGTCGATGAAGTGAAGGGTTGGGGCATCAGGGGCGACACTTTCCGATGCCTCGAAACGCTCAGAAAACACGGAGAAGACACGTGGTTTGGCTTGGGCGACAGGGATTTAGCAACTCACCTCTATAGAACTCAACGGTTAAAGCAAGGTTTCACGTTGACACAAATCACCAGTGAAATCTGCGATGTATTAGGTTTAGGCGTGAAGGTTTTGCCCATGTCCAACGACAAGTTTGAAACCAGAGTAAAAACCCGTGAAGGCTCAATGCATTTTGAAGAGTATTTTGTTCGAAGGCAAGCTAAAGACGAGATTTTAAGCGTGGAATTCGTCGGCGCAGCCACTGCGAAGCCTTCGCCTGGAGTTCTGGACGCAATACTGGATGCGGAGACGGTTGTCGTTTGCCCCAGTAATCCCGTCGTTAGCATCGGCACTATCCTTTCCGTTGATGGGGTGAGAGATGCGTTGAAGCGGACAAACGCAAGGGTCGTCGGTGTCAGCCCCATAGTTGCCGGTTTGCCCATTAAGGGTCCCGCGGATAAAATGCTGCGCAGTTTAGGCGTGGAAGTCTCTGCGTTTGGGGTTGCAGAGTTTTACAGTGACTTCCTCGATGCTTTTGTCATTGACACAAAGGATGCTGGGGCGAAGGGCAGACTTGAACAGCTTGGACTCGATGTGAAAGTGGCAAATACAGTTATGAAGAGTTTAGAAGATAAGGTTGCGTTGGCAAAGGTTGTCCTTCAACACTAAAATGTCAATATAGTCTAATGTGGTCTCTATAGATTATTTGGGCAACTCTAAATAGGGTAGTAGTGGGCAAGTATGTTTTAGCGTGCTGCGCCATGCAAACTAAAAACCCATAAAGCAGCGTGCAAAACCCGAAGCGGCATGGTGTACTTCAGTCATGTTTAATCGAGTTGTTGTTTGAGGGGAAAATGTTGAAACAAAAACTAAATGATGCAAAGCAAGTGAAAATTAAAAACGCTGAACTTTTTTACGATTGGCTCTTATCGATTGACGCCAGCTTAATCTAAAAAAGCGTTTTTAAGAAAGAACCATAACCAAAGAAGTTAGCGGTAAAAACCCTATTAAGAGAAGGGTTATATCTGCAAACAAGAATAAATGTTTAAACACAATGGAGATGCTGTGGGTGGAGAAAAAAAGTTACGATTGGTTTGAGCAAAGACGCAAAACCAGAGGATTAGAACTAGCTCACGATCAAATCACGAAGGCTTTTGACACGGTAACGTGGCTGAATAAAGCAACCAAAAGCTTCGCGGATAAGAACTTTAAAGAATCTAAAAAATACATTGAAAACCTCTACAAGGCAGAAGAGGAAGTTGATGCTCTGCGAACAGACGTTTTCATGGAGTTGTCGAAGGGTGCAGCACTGGTTGCAGATTACCGTGAAGACCTGCTTCACCTTGTCAAACGATTAGATACGCTGGCAGACCACACTAAAGACGCAGCCAGATGCCTCGAAATGCTCGCTGACGCCGACATTCCATCGGAACTAACAGAGAAAACCGTTTACATGACGGGTAAACTAGTGGAAACGGCTCAAACGCTTCGAAGCAGCATCGAGAAAATCTCATCCAACCCCACTGAAGCCATAAAAGAAGCCCAGCAAGTCGGCGAAATCGAACATGCAATCGACATTGAATACCTCAAAGCCAAAAGCCTATTCGTCAAGTACGGCGTAAACATAAACTGCGGCGCCATGGTAATATTCGATGACCTCATCGAGTTCATCGAGCAGGCTGCAGACATGTGCGCTGACACAGCAGACTACATTATAGTTCTCTCAAGCAGAGAATAACCCAAGCCTCTTTGATGGGCTTAACATTTTTGTTTTCTTTTCTCTCGTTAATTTGATTTTTCAACATGCATATGGCGCTGAAAAGGGCCAATAGGACCTACCCCTCTATCGTTTCAACATGGAACCTCTAATAGGATCCGAGCCCTGTGCACAATTCAGTTTTGTATTTTCTTCGCTGTTTAACTTTCCTGACGGACAACTTTATTGTAACAGAAAAAAAGCAACAAACCACCCAAAAACAGAATACAGCACACCCCTCAGATCCAAATATCATATCGATGCAGAACCCTAAAGAGGGGTAGGTCAGTATTGGCGTTTTCATAAGCCATTAAAAAGCTAAAAACATACTGGGGTATACGAAAGCATCAACAAAACAAAGGATAAAACAAAAGAAAGAAATTGGTTTATTTCAGCGGCACGTACATTGATGAACGTGATGCGCCGATACCAGGAGTTCCATGGCGGACTGGCTTGTTGGTGATTGCGAATTCGCCAAGGTAGTGCCCGATCATTTCAGGTTTTATGTCGACTGCAACGAATTCTTTGCCATTGTGGATTCCGATTTTTGCGCCCACCATCTCTGGCAGAATGATTAGGTCTCGGACGTGTGTTTTCAAGCTGAATTCTTTGCCTTCTTTTTGGGCTTCTTTGGCTTCGCGTAGTTTCTCGAGCAGGATGCGTTGTTCTGGTGTTAATCCGCGTTGTAGGCTTCTTCGTTGGCGTGAGGGAAGTATATTGATGAACTCATCCATGGACATAGCTGTTATGCTGTTGAGGTTGTGTCCACGGTAGCTAAATTCTTTCGGCATCTTTCAACATTCCTTAACTTGATTTTTTTTCTTTTATAGTTTCCTTAGCGGATTGCCCGTTTCTTCTTCTGTCCTGGGCCACGAGCAGCGATGAGTCCGACTTTCTGTCCTGGTGGAGCACCGTGCGAGGTTGTTGTGCATCTGCGAGAGCTGCGTTTGCTGCTTCCGAATGGGTGGCAAGCTGGAACCATTTTGCGACCACTTGTTCGTGGGTAAGTGTGTCCTTTTGCTTTCATCAAATGGAATTTCGCGCCTGCTTTCAGGAATGGCTTTTCGATTCTTCCTGAAGCGGAAATTACACCGACAGTTGATAGGCAGTAATCGTCAACGTAGCGTGTGCGTCCCGAAGGCAAACGAATCATGGTGCCTTGCGGTGTGTGACCGACTACGGTTGCGTATGCACCTGAAGACTTCGCCATCTTTCCTCCGTCGCCTGGACGAAGTTCAAGATCGCAAACGATCGTTCCTTCTGGAACTTTGCCCAGTGGGATAATGTTGCCTATTTCCGCTGGAGCTTTTCCGCCGTAGCAGATTTGTTGTCCAGTGAAAACGCCTTCAGGAACAACTGTGTAGATGGATAAGCCGTTCTCGAATTTGATCAGTGACAGCGGTGAACCACGGCCTGGGTCGTGAACGAGATCTGTGATTGTGCCCATTATTGAGGCTTCAAAGGATTGTTTAGGTGCTATTGCAGGGTACTTTGCTGGAGCAACACGTTTGTGTGTGTTGGCGCGGAAGTTTCTTCCACCGCGACCCCTTCTTTGAACACGAATTCGTTTTCCCATAAGTCATGCCTTCTAGTGTTAGAGTATTCCAAGTTTAATTGCAACGTCTGAAGCTTTGAATTCTGGTTTTAGCTTCACGAACGCTTTCTTTTCGCCCTGAGGAGTAATGAGCAGGTTGATTTTTTTAACTTTAACCTCATAGAGGGTTTCAACGGCGCGTTTAACGTCGGTTTTGCCTGCTTTGATGTTAACTATGAAAATTAGTTTGTTGTCTTTTTCAACCATTACGCTGGCGGATTCCGTCATCAACGGGAAAATAATTATGTCATTAATGTCCATTGCATTTATTCTCCATAGAGGGTGTTTAGTTTTTCGATTGCGCCGTTAGTCCAAACGGTTAATCTTCCTGCGTGTGTTCCCGGGGCTAACATTTCAGTGTTGAGGTTAGTGACGGTGGTTATTTGTACGCCTGGAAGGTTGCTGGCAGCGTTAACTAAGCTTTTTCCATCAACGACCACGATGAGTGGACCGATGGCTTGCTTCATTTTTCTGCCTCTGTGCTTGCCTTTGCCTGCGCGGACGCTGCGGCTGTCCCGTACTCGGGTTAAATCCTCAGCTATTCCAAGGTTTGCGAATGTGTTTTCGACTTCGCTTGCTTTTGTCAAGTTTTCAAATGCGTCTTCAACAATCAGTGGAAACTCTGTAACGTCACCGATTTTGTGTCCTCGGCTTGTTATGGTTTCTTTTTGCCCGGTTGCTGCGATGGCTGAAATTAAAGCTAATTTTGCTTCCTTCTTTGGAATCGCACGCACTATTTTCTTTTCGATTCTTGGCGGATGGGGCTGTCTTCCGCCAACGGTGGATGGAGCAAAAGCTGCTCTGCCCGCGCCGCTTTTCATGCGTGGAACTCTTGCGGTTGCGCTACCTGTTCCGCGTGATTCTGCGGTGGTTTTCTTTCCAGCCATTGGGTCTCTACCTTGAGGCTGGCGTCTGTTGGATTGGATGGCTAAGACGGCGCGTTTAATCACATCTGGTCGTAGGGGTGTAGAGAAAACAGTGGGAAGCGTAATTTTGCCTGTTGATTTGCCTTGCAAGTCAAAGATTTCTGCTGTTTTTTGTGCCATGGCTTAATTCACCTTATTTTCCTTGTGGGGACTCCAGTGATATATATGTTACTTGTGGTGGTGTTTCCGGTGTTTCGGTGGGTGGACGTGCTGGAACTCGGAGGCGTATTTGGCGTTTTTCTGTGCCGGGGATACTTCCTGAGAGTAGCATGTAGGGTCCGTTTACTTCGCCATATCGGATGAAGCCGCCTTTAACGGTGACTTCTTTGCCGTTTTTGCCGATTTTGAGTATGCGTTTGTTGAATTCGATGCGTTGGTGGTATCCCATTTGGCCTGCTCGTGGGATTGAGTACATGAGGTGGTGTGGATTCCAGGGGCCTAAAGTTGCGATACCTCGTTTGGTTTTTCTGCCTTTATGCTGTAGGCATGTTACTCCCCAACGTTTAACTGGACCTTGAAAACCTTTACCCACGGTGATTCCGCCGACGTCGATGTATTGTCCCTCTTTGAAGACCTCTTCAGGGGTTACGGTTTTGCCTAAAAGTTGTTTTGCGTACTCGAATTGCTGGGCGATTGTTCCGCCGCCGATTTGGATTTCGCTTGTTTCAGGTTTCTTCTTTGAGAGACTGGTTTGTGATGGTTGTGTGGCGGCGATGACTCGAACTATGTTTGTTTGTTCGAGGTTCTGCGAGAGTTTTTCGAGCATTGCTTCAGTGTTGAAGTTGTCTGGCAGAACTAGTTTCCGGTCTAGTATTGCTGGTGGGTCTTTCATCCAGGCTTCCGATATGTTTTGGAGCCCATATGGTGTTTTAGTGTAAGTCCGTATTCCACAGATGATTATCGGTGGAGTTTCAAGAATGGTTACTGCTCGCGCCACTTCTTTGCCAAAGTGGGGTGAACGTTTACGGTCTTCGATGGTGAAGACATAAGTCATGCCTGCTTTGTAGGCTGCTGAAAAACCTAGTAGTTTAGGAGATTCTGAATTTATTTTTGGCCAGTATCTTATCCGTGCTGTTGGTTTCTTCGCACGGTGCCTTGGCAAATAGGCTAATGAACCATGTTTTGGAGCATGAGTTTTACGATGTCCCATAGTACTTCCGCTTCGCGCCTTTACAAAATAGTAGGTTCAGTTATAAACGTTGCCGTCAAAAACGCAAAACGATGTGCAGACTATTGAATGTGCAAATCAGCTATTCCTAGTTTTTCCCTGTTGGCTCAAAGACTTTCGGGGGTGGCGTTGATTTGCAAACATCTACAGCCTTGTCATTTGCTGACAGCTACGAGACAGATTTTTCTAAAGTATTTGCTCCAAAAAAACCTATACGCAACAACCGACACAAAAGCGGAGCTGGTTACTTTAGTACAAAGCATGGAATAGATTGTCTGAATTATGAGATTGAAAAATTTTTGAGCTATTTAGTTTTTGGTGCCTCTTCATTTGAAACGGGCAAAAACGTGTTAATTCTTTTGGTGTTTTGATACTGGTTCTTTTTGACTTCTTGGGGTTTAAATTTAGTGAAGTCTGTTTTGTGTCTTACATCATTTACTTTTGATTTTTTTGTCGTCATTTCTTTCTACCTCTAAAGATTTTTGATTCGAAGAATTTGATTTCTCATCGAGCACGGAAACATTGTTTCCATTAATCCCTCATCTGACGCAGCAGTACATAAGCAGTTTTCGGTTTTTGTAACTCGGCAGGAGGGGGTTGCCTTTAGAGAACCCTGACCATCTGCGCTTTATTTTCTTTTTTAGACTCGTTAGCCATGATAGTTATGTTTAAGAGGGTAAGAATAGCATAAAGTAATACGTGATTAATGTATGGAGTCTGAAGTGGTAGTAACAAAGAAAGGTCAGACAACCATTCCCGTAAAGTTTCGTAGAAAGTTCAAGATTGAGGAAGGAACACGCTTAGAAGTCGTTGAAACACCGGAAGGAATCCTCTTCAAACCCAAAAAATCTATCTGGGATTTAATCGGCTCCGGTGCACCTTACGCGACTGTTGAAGAAATGAAAAAAGAACTAGACAAACTCAGGGAAGAAGATGTCTAAGCGGGTCTATGATACCAGATTTTTTATGGAGCTTTTTTATTCCAAAAATCTAGATATGCGCAAAAAGATAGAGATTGAAAAGATGAGACGTGAAAAATACGTTTCCTCTGTAGTAGTGCATGAACTTTACCGGTTAACGCTTTTACGTGAAGGGCGAGAAACGGCCAAATTAAGGATTTCACGACTGAAACAAAGTTTTAAGACTATTTCCGTTGATGAGGAAGTGGCACAGTTGTCTGCTGAGTTGCGGCAAAAATATCAGCTTTCTATGGGTGACAGTATGATAGCTGCAACGGCATCCATGTTAAACGCGGTTTGCGTTTCTGATGATCCTCATTTTAAGCAGATTAAAGAAATACACACGATATGGGTGTAGCGGTAGCGGCAAAGCAGGTTTTGCTGTGGCTACCTTCTGCTTTGATATGTGGTAAGGTTTCTGTATGGAGCATGCGAGTGTCCGACTGCATTTCGCGGTTCATTGATTCTTGTGAAGAAAAAAATAGGCTATACATACATTCACAAGGACACCGCGGCGTTTTCAACATGGAGCCATGCACACCGTGTGTAGAAAAATGATTATCTCACATTGAAACAGTTGCAGAAAAACGTTGCTAACACAAAATAGGACGCAGATGCCAAACAGTCTTGTGGCACCCTTAAAACCAACCCGCCCACATAAAGAGCGAAGACGAAAAACAAAGCCCAACCAGGTTTCGACACTGAAAACTCTTTTAGCCACCACAGCAAATCTATTGGCTGGAGCCGGGGTGGCGGAGTGGTTATCGCGCCAGCCTCGAGATCAAACAAAAGAGGGCTAAAGCCAGAAAATGGCAAGATAGCTGGTGGGCTTCGGCTCGCAGGGGTTCGAATCCCTTCCCCGGCGCCAATTTTAAAATTTGAATTGCCTTAATTCTCAACCGTGTTATTATGAAGTTCCAACAGTTTTGCTGCTACCTCAACGACTTCGGTGTCTTCGTTTTGGGCGGCTAAGCGCAGGTTCTCGATAACTGGCAGAAACGTCCGTTTCAGCAGGATGCAGGTTAAGTCGTTTACAATTTTTTTCTGGCGTTCATCCAACTCGCCCAGCAGGTTCAGTGCTTTGCCGAGTTCTCTTTGGCGGCTTCCTTCAACTCGTGAAAGCAACGTAGCAACAGTTTCGCCAACAGAGTTCGCCTTCACAGTATATTCGAGCGCCCTGAGTTCTTCGTCGACGATTCCTTGGGCTTCCTCCACGCTTTTTTGGCGTTCAGCCTTGTTGTGTTCAGCAATCGATGTTAAGTCGTCGATGTTGTAGAGCTTCACGTAGGGCAGCTCGCGGATGGCTTCTTCGACGTTGCGGGGGTTGGAAACATCGATTACGATAAGTTCTTTTTTGTTGTGACGTGCTGAGAGCAGCCAAGAAACAAGCTCTTTCGTTAGCAGGTAGTGGGGAGCAGAAGTTGAACAGAAGACCACGTCTGCGTCCACGAGAACTTCACCGAACTTGTCGAACATCACGGCTTTGCCGCCCAGTTCCTCAGCTAGCCGAAACGCTCTTTCGTAGGTTCTGTTCGCCACGAATATCGGGTTAAGGCAGCGTCGTGCCATGGCTTTAGCGATGAGTGTACCTGTTTCACCTGCACCCATCACGAGGATTTTCTTTTCTTTAAGGCTACCCAAAAGATTCTCCGCAAGTTCCACCGCTGCTGAACCAACGGACACCGCGCCTTTACTGAGTTTAGTTTCGCGTCTCACTCGCCTGCCCACGTTTACCGCCCGATTGAAGAGAAGACTAAGAACTGGACCCGATGCTTTGACTTTTTCAGCTTCAAGGTAAGCGTTCCAAACTTGGTTTATGACTTGATCTTCGCCTACAACCATGGATTCTAACCCGGAGGCAACCCGCAGCAGATGGTTTAGCGCCTCGCCGTTGACGCCCCACTCAACTGCTTTGCAGGCTTCCTCCGGGTCCGCTGATGCACGGTTCTCCAAGAGACCCACGGCTGACTTGACGGTTCTATCGCCATGTTCACTTACGAGGTACAGTTCCACGCGGTTACAAGTTTGAATGAGCACAGATTCCTGCACCCCATCGAGCGAGCGAATTTCGGCGTATGCGTCGGCTTTATCCTTAAAAGAAGCCGCTTCCAGCAGGGGCACACGTGCGGTTTTGTGGGTTATTCTTACGTTTATGATGTCGAGGGGTTTGGCGCCTGTGGGCACCGTCAAGTTAAGTCACCTATTTTTAGGGCTTTTGCGTTTTCCAAAGCTGCTTGCTGGAAAGAAAGCCAAGTGTCGCCTACGGTTTGTTGGAGCTCAGTGAGTACCGTAGCCAATTTTTCGCCTTTAATTGTCAGGTGATAAGTTTTGGGGGTTCTTCTTTGGAACACCAGTTTTTTGCTTCTCAGATGTTTTATGTTTCGGTAGATTACGCTTTTGGAGAAACCTGTTTTTTCCGCTAGTTGCCCAGCTGGAATTCCTTCCTGTGGGATTGCTTTATGTATTTTTCTTTCTGTGTCGTTAATGTTTTCTTTGTCGGGGCTTCGAATGGTTCTGAAAAAGAATACGTAGTCTCGCTGGGTGGGCGCGTTAATTAAGCAATCTGAGTTTAGCCGTCTTAGGGTTCGGGATACATTCTTGGGCAAAACAACTGTTTCTATCTGTTCAAAAGTTTTTGGTCCCGACAGCAGGTATTGCAAAACGGCTTCTTCATAGCATTCGGAGTGGGTGGGAAGTTTTTGGGCGTATTTGGGGAAGCAGCCGAGCAGGTTAGCTAGGCGGCTACCGAACAGGGTTAGGCTGTATTCGTCTTGCAATTCACTGACTAAATCCAAAGCGGTTAATGGAGGCAGGTATTCTTCGATTACTGCGTTTTGGTTGGCCAGGCACCCGGTTTTTTTTAGTTCAAGCTGCAACTGGTTTACCGAGTATCTGCCGTTTAACAAGACCTGCAGAATGACTAGGCGCGTGGGGTTTTTCAGCACGTTGAAGAGGTCTTTTACGTAGTCAGGGTTATCGAGGGTTTTCCTCAGGCAACGCAACTCGTTTTTTAGCCTGTGCACTTTGCATCTTGTTATGCATTCAAGGGGAGTTATGGGAGCGCAGCTTTTGCATTTTAGGTCAAGGGATTTTAACATTTCAAAAAAGTAGCCGCCGTTTTCAATTTTTTGGGTTTGTGTCAGGACAGTGGTCATTTTTTTCCTCTCCTACGTGGAGGTTCATTGTTCGGGAAGGATGAATTCCCGCCCGGTTTTTCTTCAAAAATCGTTTAGTTTCTTTAGACTAAAAGCGTTCTCGTCAAGGAATGTTGACTAAGCTTAGTCAAGGTTTCTTGACTAACATTTTTCAGCTGTACTACTGTGTAAACTGGCGTTCTGGACCCTAAATTTACCGCCAAAATCTATTGTTGCACCAAGAAAACTGGTTATTGGCAATCTGCGGTAGCTTCTGCAGATAGAACAAAGATTGCTTGCTAATGCCGACTATTTTGGTTAGGGCGTATTTACTTTAGAGCCTTAACGATGGAAACTCCAAGGTTCCTTGCGGCATCTATACCTTCCTTGTCGTTGAGGACGTCGCCTTTTTCTCTTCCGAGTGCAAAGACTCTTCCGCCGCTTGGTATCACTACTCTAGTGGCTGTTAGAAAGGTCAGCATTTGGTTGCAGGTACCCGACACACCAGACCTTCGAGCTACCGCAATAACGCCTCCCACCTTGCCAACGAAATCTGTTTTCTTTCGCGCCAAAGCTAAGAACCCTATGCGGTCGATAAACACTTTCATCTGAGCCGTAACTCCTTGGAAGTAGGATGGACTACCCAAGATGACGCCGTCTGCACCAGTGATTGCCTCGTAGAGGGTTTGCCCATCGTCTTTGATTGCACATTTCCCAGTTGAGAAGCAGCTCATGCAGGCGTTGCAAGGCGCAAGTTTGTAGTCAGAAAGACGGATTAAAGTTACTTCAGCGCCGCTGGATTTAGCTGCCTGTAGAGCCTCATTCAATATCAAATCGGTATTGCCGCCAACCCGCGGGCTACCGCTAACACCTAAAATACGCATTTCTTTCGTCTCCAAAATTTATTACCTGACTAGTTTATTTATAAATATTGCACAGAATCTGTGAGGATACTTCATTGAAACCAATTCGCGTTTACCTTGCTGGCCCAGAAGTCTTTCTTATTAACGCCAAAGAAATCGGTGAGCAAAAAAAAGCGGTGTGCAACAAATATGGTTTTGAAGGGGTTTTTCCATTAGACAATGAAGTGGATACCAAAAATAAGAGCCCGAAAGAACTGGGCTTGTGCATCAGTGAGGTGAACGAGGATTTGATTAAATCCTGCGACTTAGTCGTTGCGAACCTAACGCCGTTTAGAAGTCCAAGCGCCGATGTAGGAACGGCGTACGAAATCGGGTTCGCCCACGCAATAGGCAAAAAAGTGTTTGCCTACACCAACATTGCCGCACCGTTTACTGAGCGCACAGTCAAAGCCCTCGGCGGCAAAGTCAAACGCGACAGCGACGGAAAACTACGAGACACCCAAGGCATGTTCATCGAAGAAGTGGAGTTAACCGACAACCTGATGCTGGACGGCTGCATCCACGCGAGCACCAAGCGGTTAGTGGTTGAGGAAGCGCCTGCCGACCAGTTGTTCACTTACCTTGGCGGATTTGAAAAATGCCTCAGTGCTGCCAGAGAAATGATTAAGTCGGGATTAAACAATAAAAGTTAAGTCAACCTGTAAACGAGCGTACTAACAAGTAACTGTACCTCAAAGCCTATTTTTACTGAAAGCCCACAGTTGAGTGACCACGTATGGATCTTCAGTTTGGCGCTCACCCAACCTACTATGGATTATTCGGAGCAAACTTAACCACGCTACTGGTAGCAGTGGCGGTGCTTGGCGTTGCTTTATTTTTTAAAATAAGACGGAAAGAAACATGGCTGTTTGAGTTGGCTTTTCTGCTCTTTTTGTTAAGCTTCACCTTCGTTACGATACACGGCAGGCTGCTTCAATACGCATTTCCAATTTCCCTGCCCGAACAGCCTTTGATTGATAACAACTTGACGTTTAACTATGTCGTAACTAACGTGTTGGCTTACGCTGTTATCCCAGTTTTGGCAGTTTTCGGTTGGAATAGGAGGGTTTCTTTTGAGGAACTGGGTCTCAAAGTGAAGAATAGCAGAAGAACAGTTGAATACACTGGTTTGGGGTTACTTTTTGCGTCTGCAGTTTTTTTAGCGACGGAGTTCTTCTTCCATCAACAATGGGTTATCGGGTACACCACAAACGGCTTGATTATTTGGGTCGTGCTAGTCAACGTAGTTTCGGTCTTCTTGCAAACACTGTTTTTCTCGGGCATAATCTTCAACAGGTACGTTGGAAAAGTAAACGTTTTGCTGTTGGCTATAATTGGGGTTTTTGCGTTCCAAAGCTACGTTTCATCAAACTCGCTGCCATGGCAGGTCTGCAATATGCTGACGGTTGCAAGTAAACTGTTCGTCACTTGGAAGACTAAGAGCATCTACGGTGCCGTTCTGATTGCGGTTGCCACGGGTTTTATTGAACTTGCGCTGCAAATCCGATGAAAAAAAGCCCAAAGGATAGTTGCTGCAATCTTACAGTCACAAATGTTTTAAAACGCCACAAAACAAAGGCTTGTTCAGGTATTTTTATTGATAAATCTGTACAGAAGTATTTTGCCATGATTGCGCTCGGTCTCGAAGGCTCAGGGAACTCTATGCTGAAATGATAAAGTGGAAACAGAAACCCATGAACGGCGTAATCCTTGAGGAAGCTTACCAGGTGTTTGGCGAATGGGACTTTGCGATTCTGTTCCAAGCTGACACAAACGAGAATGCACTACATTTTGTGGGAGACATCGTGAAGCCCATTGAGGGTGTAGCTGCGACGTCTACGCTGCCGATTGCACCGATTAAGGATTACAGAAAACCGTAGAAAGCGGAAAAAATAATCCGCCATTCGTCATTTTTTATGGGTTGAAGTTGTAGGCGGTTTCGGTTACGGTGCCGTTTAGCAGGGTGCCCTGCCAAACGATAAAGTTTGCATTACTGGGCGTGTAGTAAGTCGCGTTTACAGTGTATACTGCGTTCGGTATGACTGGGTACTGGAGGGTTACTTTCCAAAAAGAGTTTCCAGCGGCTTGGTAGGTGTAGGTTTCTGAGCCTACAAGTCCCTCAGGTGTTGTTCTTCCGCCGCCCCAAGTGACGCTCTGCATGTAGGGTGTGGTTTCGTTGTGGTATGCTTGAATGAAAACGAGGGCTGTGTCTCTTGCTTGTTCCTGAGTGGAAAACGAGGCGGTGGCTATGTTGACTGCGTGACTTGTTTCAACGAAGACTCCACTGTATGTTCCGATCCAGCTAACGGTATCGGTTTGGGTGGAGTACGACACATTGATGCTGTACACTGGATTGGGAACGACTGGGTACTGTATTTGAACGTTCCAGTCTCCGCTGCTGCATTGGTATAGTTCTGAGCCTAGCAGGCTCGTGTCTTGTCTGCCGCCGGTCCATGCAGCACTAGTCATAAGCTGCACGGTGCCAGTATAGTTGGCGGCTACGTAAGCCATGGCTTGGTCACGAATTTGTTCGATCGAAAGGGCGACTGACGATTTGTTCTGGTCTTTAGTCTGGTTAGTGTAGTAAGTCAAACCGAGGTATCCGCCGGCAACCACGATGATGAGTACGACTGCTAATGCGACGAGTATGATTTTTTTCATTTTTTCACCTGTTCTTTGGTAGTTAGCGCTGAATACCTATATAGCGTCTTTGCTCGCGTTTGCAATCAAAATTTTGCTTAGTCACATTCGGTTTCGGTTCTGCTTAAGCTTCAGAGTTATCTTTTTTGCAGGATTAGCCAGGTGATAAATTTTTGATAACGGTTTTAATCAAATAGCCTTAAGAGAACAAAGCAGGCATCTCTAAACTGCTGATACATATGACCGCAGAATTCGCCACCCTCCACAAAATTCTCAAAGACCAAACCCGACAAACCATATTAAAATGCCTCAAGGACAAAGGGCCACTGCCCTACGTTGAACTGATGAAGTTGGGGCAGATTGAGAACACAGGCAGGGTCAATTACCATCTGAAGGCGCTCAGTGCATTGGTGGAGAAGCAAAGCGACGGAAGATACGGCTTGACTGAAAAGGGGCGACTGGCGCTTGATCTTCTTGATAATTTTTCGGAGAACGGAGTTCACAAAGGACGGCGGAAGAACACTTGGAAAAAAGTCGCTGCTATAATTGCCGTGGTCTGCATCGTGATTGCACCGGTTTCTGTGTATTGGTACAATGCTCAACTAACTGCTGAAAACGCGGCTAAACCAGTTGCCATTCCGTACAGCGGAGCCCTTATGGACATAACTGGTTCTAACAATTCAGATTGGAAGAGCGAACCCCATACCTATTATGTTTCAGTAAACTTCAACAACACAGGATTCCTGTATAACGCTGAAATCAACGTGCAGTACTTAGCAATGAATGGTTCATGGATAACTGTTTCCACTACCATGCCTTCACCTGTCAGCAGAGGCACCGGCACAGGAGTTTTCACTCAAAACTACCAGTACGTTCCAGGAACCAAGTGTGCAACGCCCTTGTATTTCCAACCTGGCGACGACCTATCAGTCATTAAGGTAGAAGTACACGGATACAGAAACCCTTAACCGTCAAACACATAGAAACAGTTCTCTCACAGCACCTCCTTGTGAAGAGGAAATTTGGTGGTCTGCTAAACTGAAAAACTCTTTAGCTCGAACTATCATTGAAACTTTGAGGTTTAGCCGTGAGTGAAGAAAGCGGAAAAACTGTTTACCGTTCCCACAACTACCCAGTCTACGCCGTGCTCTTTCTCCTCTTGCTAGTTGTGGTGGGGCTGATTTTCTTCGGCGTCATCAGTTTTGCCTTCGCAGACGTGGGTTTTAGCCCCTGGATGATAATCGTTATCTTGGCGGCTACTTTGCTCGGGAGCTTCATCATCATTCCACTGGTCAAGTTGAAGACGTCGGTTCAAGTGGTGAGGGAAGAATTCGTCGACTCTTTCGGAGTTACTTACCGTATTCCTCGATTCCAGCAGGGTTGCGCAGTAACCACACTCGCCGTAAACGTCGGAGGGGCGCTGATTCCGACAGCAGTCTCCATTTACCTACTCAGCAAAGCACCCTTCACGATAATGCTCTATTGCCTTGTGGGCGTTGCGGTTGTTGCTTTCATTACTCGTTTGGTTGCAAGACCAGTAAAGGGAGTCGGCATAGTTACACCTGCATTAATTCCGCCAATTACTGCAGCCGTAACAACTATCGTTCTCGCCCCAAGTTCAGCATTTGTAATAGCGTATGTTTCGGGGTCCTTGGCGCGTTAATAGGCGCTGACTTTCTAAACCTCCACAAAATCCCAAAACTCGGGGCGCCCATGGCAAGCATAGGCGGCGCAGGAACGTTCGAGGGAGTATTCTTAAGCGGTATAATCGCAGTTATACTTGCAGCACTTTAGAGTGTACGTATAGCTTACCGAAATAATTTTAGTTTATCGTGTATTGACAAAGGAGTTAATTGTTCTAAAGAAACAAATATCAAGCTACAGATTCCATTTGAAAGCTGATTCGAGGTCAAAAAAAAATAAATCCGAATTTTCAAGGGCTACATTGGGTGGAGCTAAGATAATATAACAAGTGGCGGCATGTGAACCCATTCGGTCTTAATTATGGCTAATTAGTCAAATAACGGTAAAAAATGCACCCTTCGGCAAGTTCTAACAGAAAGTTTGCGTTTGGAGATGTGATGGGTTTGCTGAGGCTCTGGACCAATTTGGGGAAAAGAGCGAATGCAAACGCCCTTTAGGCTATTGTTGTGAATTTAACCAGAGCCCACTCAGCCCCAACTTCTCTCCAACACGAATTTTTAAAAGGACTAAAAAAGGGGAAAGGTAGTTTTTGTTTTGTTTGCTTATGGTCGTTTTCTTAGCATCAATAGAGCCAGTACAATGGCTACTACGATAACTAAGACAAACAAGCCTGCGATTGCTGGAATGAAGTACGTGTCAGCGGTAGATGGTGGCATAGTGGGTTGTGGGGTTGGTGTTGCGACTTGCGGGTCAATTGCGAAAGCGGTCACTGCGTTGGATGGATAGTAAGATTCTGATCCGGCGAATGAAGCGGAGACTGCGTATTTGCCTTCGATGTCTGGTTTCCAGTTGAAGCTGTAGAAGCCGTTTGAGTCGCTTACTGCTGTGCCGATTTGTCTTGTGTTGTTGTTTGCGTCGGTTACGCTGATTACAACTGGTACGCCGACTGTGTCAGTTGGGCGTGGCTTTTGCATGTAAACGTATTCCATCCATGCTTTCTGGCTTGCATCTGAAACTGCGGGGACGCCGTTGGGGAATCGTGCTGCTTGGTCGTCCTGTTTTGTGCCTGAAGCTATGTCGGTTACTGTGCCTTCGATTATAACGCTGCTGCCGAGTGCCGACACTTTGGGTGATGCTGTCACTGATAGTTCGCTTGGGCCTTTGCCGACTGAGTATATTTGCATATCGTAGCAGTTAAGGTAAAGGAAGTACCCGTCTGCAGTGATATCGTACTGGCCGACATACATACCTGTGCCCCAGCCTGTCAGTGTCCAAAGTTCTGTTCCGTCTGTGGCGTTTATGGCGCGGTATCGTGAGTCTTTGTACCAAGGCGAGTTAGGCGAGTGCTCTGTGGTTCCTAAGATTACTTTGCCATCTGCAATTACGTCAACGAAGATGGGCATGTGTCCGTATGCTGTTCCGAGTCCTTCATAGGTGCTGTTGCCTGCGCCGCCGTTGCCATAAGTCCACTCCAGGTTGCCAGTTGCGTCGTTAATGCAGTAGAGTATTCCGTCGTAACCAGCGCAGTATAGGTTTCCGTAAGCACAAAGTGTGTCTTCTCTGACTGTGTCCCATTCCGCGACTGCTCTTTGGTTAGTCCATATTTGGCTGCCGTCAACTAAGCTGTAGCCCGTAAGTAGCAGTGTTTCTTTGTCTTCTGTGACAAATGTTCGTGCTTTATTGTCGACCGCGATTATCTGCCGTGTTTCATTGTTTGGTGCAATTGGGTAGGATTTTGTCCAAAGTACTCTTCCTGCTGTTGCTTGGTTAAGGCTTATTGCTGTGATGTTGTCGCCTGTTTCGAGTGTTCTTGGACCTGCTCCAAGGCTTCCCTGAATTGCAATCATTATATCGTTGAGGTAAGCATCTCTGTAGACGTTCCATACTGTTGATCCTCCAAGTGACGGAATTGAAACGTTCCAGTCATATGATGGGTTTGTGGACGTTGCTAGCGTTGATGACGTTATTGCCCAAGCGGTTCCGTTCCAGTTCCAAGCGTTGCCTGTGCCTGCTGAAGTTGTTGGTCTTGCCGGTGTTAATGGTACGTTTGCGTTAATTTGTCCAGAATACCAGCTTGTGGGGGTGAAAGCGTTATTCCAGCCTATTACGTCGGATGAATTCCATTGCGATAGATAGTACTGTGGGTTGGTTGCGGTTCCGCAGTTGGTTACGGTGTAAATGAGTTCTTCACCCTGTAAACCTGCGACTGATACTGCTGAACCTGTTGACGCGGCTAGGGTTGCGGCTTGTGTTGTGCCTGAAGGTACATAGGTGACGTTCATCGATGTGAGGACGCCTGTTCTTGGGTCATACCCGCGCCAAGCGGTAACACCGCCTGATAGAGTCTGTGTAGCAATCAGTAGACCGTTGGGCAATACTCCGTGTTGGTTACCTGAATCGAATGATGGCAGATAGCCAAAGGTTGGTACAAGAGAGACGCCTGTTGCGGATGCGTTTATGCGCCAGAGTTCTTCGCCTGTCCTAATGTTTACTGCTAAGTAGTCGCCGCCGCTACCGCCGTTACCGTATGGCTCTTGGTAATAGAGGTAGCCTTGCATCACTATTGCGTTGCTGAATCTGACGTTGTATGAGCCGCCCATGTAGTATGTTTCGCCTGCAACAAGTGTGTCATTGCCTCCGACGACTCCGCCGAATTGAATCTCTTTTGTCCACATTACGTGTGCGCTGTTTGGTGCTGTGCCGTCTTGTTGATATCTTCCGTAGCCTGCACCGCCAGTGACTGTCGCACCAGTACGTATCCATGGTACGTTTAGCCAGTTTGATGAGATAGAGAACCAGTATGTGTTTTGTCCTTCAATCGGGCGTGTCCAGTATTCGGTTGGAAGAGGATAAGTGTCCTTGGGCTGTGGTAGCTGTGTGTCAGTTACGCTAAGTGTGGTTGTTGCGTTAGCTGATGAAAAAACATCGCCTTGATAGGTTCCGGTCCAAGTGTATGTTTCGCCTGCATATTTGAAAAAGAGGCTGTAGTTACCGGTTTGGTCGGGGGTATATGAGAAATACTGAATCCCGGTTGTATCAGTGATTGTATTCCACGTTTCTGTGTCAACGTGGCCGTTAGGAGCAGTGATCGTTAATGTGTAGCCATGACGTCTGATGTCGTTTGTAAGTGCTGCACTTGGCATAGGAGTATCCACCCACATGTATACTTGAACGGTCTGCCCTACACCTACTGGCGATGGCGCAACGGTCACGTACGCAAAAGATGGAATATTCCATACGGGTGTGTGTGCATTGGTAGATGGCGCTAAGAATAATTGCATGCCGATTATCAGAATTATGACAAATGCAATCGTTGAAGCTGTTGTTTTCTTGCTATTAACAATTTGCAATTTTTCTTCTTCTCCTTAAAGTGTTTGTGCCTTTAAACTCGATGGTGAGGGCTAATAAGACTCACTCCTCTGTAGTGCATACAAAAAAATGTCATCTTTTTTGGATTACAGACAAGAATGCTCATGTGATTTTAACTAAAAAGCGAAAGAAAGACAGATAAGAAATAACGAAACTAATAATTGGTATGCCCCAATACGAAGAGTTTCGAGTCATATATGAAGTTACTTCGGCGATTCTATGCTTCACCCTTGTATGGTTCATGACCAAACCGTACCGTTTCACAAGAAAGGAGCAATATGTTGGCTTGCCTCTTGCCTTCGGCTTGCTTGGCGCATCCTACTTTTTCTCAGCCATAACTTATGCCCAACCTTCTTTTTTATCAGACGACCTCCTATGGGTCCAACTCATAGCAAGAACTTTTTCATTTATCTTCCTTGCAGCCACTTATTACTTTTCAAAGAAGACTTCCAAGAATAGCCAACTTTCATGGAATATTGCGTTCAGTCTAATCGCCGTCGCTATCATATCATCCGTTATAGCAATAATTTTCATGCCCCAATTTAACTTCGATAACTACCGGATCGCCTCATCATATGTTCGCATTTTCATAATTATTTCTCTTACCTACGTGATAATTAGTACAGTTAGGAGCCATTTAGCAAAGCCAGATTCAATATCGCTATTGACTCCTTTAGGCTACAGCCTGCTCGCAATAAGCCAGTACTCACTTATAATTTGGGCGACCGATGCAAGTATGGTTGCGTGGTGGGGGGCACTGGCACTTCGATTGAGTGGGTTGGCAATTTTCCTTTCCGTTGCATATTTAACATTTTATAAGTCACCGAAAAAGGAAACATAGAATGAAGACTTTACGACGAGATAGAATCACAATCTTGGGTGAGTTACTCTTAGTGCTAAACGACGAATCTAAAAACGATCGAATAGTACTAACGCGGGTTCAAATGAAAATTAATGTCTCGTATGACCGTTTAAAGAAATACATCGGCGACCTTAAAGATCTTGGATTGATTGATGACGAGACTTCACTGAGGCTTACTGAAAAAGGAAAACAATACCTGAAAGAGTATGAAAATGTCTTGACGTTCATAAAACACATGGGTCTAGCTTAAAGACAACAAAACGAATCGTACCCGAAACCTTTCAAAGCAAAGCTTCTTGCTAGCAGGGACCGAACCCATCCCCAGCGTCAACTTAAAAAAAGTGAGTATTCCGAAGAAGCATAAAAGAGGGGTTTGCTGAGGCTCTGGATCCAATTAAGGAGAAAAGAGCAATACAAACGCTCTACACGACAACTATGGCTAGTATTCGTGAATCCTAACCAGAGCCCACTCAGCCCCAACTTCTCTCCAACACGAATTCTTTTAAAGGACTAAAAAAGGGGAAAGATAGTTTTTGTTTTATTTTTTAAGGTCTCTTTCTAAGCAACAGGATTGCTAGTAAAGCACCGACTACGATGATTGCAACGAATAGACCTGCGATTGCTGGGACGAAGTATAAGTCAGCGCTTGTAGGTGCTTGTGTTGGCTGTGGTGTTGTTGTTGATGCTGCTGGGTCAACGCTGAATGCTGTTACAGCGTGTGATGGCCAGTAACTATTGGTTCCGTCAAAGTTCGCATAGACTGTATATGTGCCCGAAATATCAGGTGTCCACGTCACATGATAGGTTCCGCTTGAATCTGTAGTGGCATGGCCTATTTCTCGGTAATTGTTGTTTGCGTCTAATACACTGATTGTCACTGGAACGCCTGTGAAGTTTGTTGGAAGAGGATGTTGTTCGTAGACGTATTGCATCCAGTTGCCCATGCTTGCGTCAGAAGCCACTGGAACACCATTAGGGAATTTGGCTGTTTGCTCGTCTTGATTTGTTCCGGAAGAAATGTCTGTTACTTTTCCTGAGATTACCAGAGATTGACCAAAGGATAGTCCTGCTGATGGCGCGTTGACTGTTATTGCGCTTGGTCCTTGACCAACACAGTAAATTTGGTTGTCGTAGCCATTTAAGCTAACAGAGAAGCCGTCTGCGATGGCACCAGTTTCTAAAGCTGAACTTGGTGAGCCAGCTTCAGATGTGACTAGGTCGAGAGTCCAGAGTTCCTTGCCGTTTGTGGCGTTAATGGCGCGTTCTAATCCTCCTTTGTAGATTGGACTGTTAACAGTGTGTTCAGTGGTGGTTGTGTAGATTATTCCGTTACCGATAGCCATTATTGATGTTGGGTATGGACCTGGGACTTCAAAGCCGCTGTTTGTGGTGTTGCCTGTGCCGCCGTTACCGTAAGTCCACAGTAAATCACCGGTTTGTAGGTCATAGCAGGACATTACTCCTCCGAATCCGTCGTAGTAGAGTTTGTTGTAGGCGATTGCTGCGCCGTTTTCGTTTCCTCCGCTGTTGTAGCCTGAGTTGTAGTACATCAGTTGTTGTTGTGATTGGTCGCCTACTGGACCCCAAAGTTTGTCACCTGTATTCAAGTTGTAGCCGACAAACTGCATTGTTTCCTTGTAGAATTCGACGAAGACTCCGTTTGTTGGGTCACTGTTGGCTGGCCCACTGTAGCTGACGGTGATGTTGCCTGCTGGTGGCTGAAGTGTTTTGCTCCATATTATGTTGCCCACTGTTCCTGTTGAAGCATTTAGGTTTACTGCGTAGTACGTGTAGGGTGTTTGTGAGGTTCCTGATGGAGTCGTTCCGCTTCTGAGAAGCACTCTGTCGCCTGCCCAGCCTGCAACTATAGTTGGCACGGGTGTGATAGTGTTGAGCCATGATAGCGAAATGTTCCAGTCATAGGTGTAGAGTGAACTGCTTGAGTTTACAACGTTGCCATATATCACATAGTTATTGGTTGCGGGTAGATTCGGGTCGTTGCCTGCAGGCGCGGATATTGCTGGCTGCGTAACGCTTGCATACTGCGCTTGAGTGGTTGTTAAACTGGCGCCAGTAGTTGTTGAGTCGTTGTATAACGTTGGACTCGTAATGACTCCATTAGTCCATGGGTTCATCCATGTTTCCCAAATTCTGGATGAGTTCCACTCGCTCAGATACATCACTGGGTTAGTTGAGTTGCCGTTGTTTGTCAAGATAAGTTTTAGCTGTTCGCCATTTGGACCTACAACTGCTGTGCCGGTTGGAACTCCTGTAACGTTGAATAATGGGTCGCCTGTGTATGCGTCAAAGGCTCGAGCGAAGTTGGAAGTGAAGAGTATCGGAGGATAAGCACCATGCTGGTCAGGGTCTTCGAGGTCATAGACATAGCCAAAGGATAGAGCAGGTATTTGAGTGCTGGTCCATATGATTTTTCCTGTTCGCAAATCTTGGCAGACAGTTTTTCCAGTGGTTCCGCCTGTGAATGACACGGGCATTGTGTAGTATAGATAGCCGTTGATTATTATGGGGTTAGTGAACCGTGCGTTGTATGCTGACCCGTCGAAGTTTGTCACGCCAATATTTTGGTAACCATTGTTGCCGACCACTCCGCCCATGTCAATTGGGTATGTCCACATAACATGGTTAGTTTGTGGTCCTATTGCGTTACCTGGGGGATAATTGCATCCTGCTGCGCCTGTGCTATAGCCTGCTGAGCCTGTGCCTAGCCAGTTTGAGGATATCGAGTACCAGTAGACGTTTTCACCGTAAATTGGCCGGGTCCAATATTCAGTTGGAAGCGGTGGTTCTGGAATGCTTGAAATTTGGTCTTGTTGAACTGTGCATGTGCAGGTTGATGAACTAGGCAGATAAGTGTCGTTTATGTATGCTGAAGTTGGAAGAGAGTTGTCGGTGGTCAATGTCTGTCCTGGATATGTGAAATTAAAGCTGTAAGTGCCTACCGATGTGGGTGTGAAGGAGTAGAACATGTTTGAGGTGGTATCTGAAACGTACGGAAAGATTATTGTGTTGGATGTATCGTTTGGTGAAGTAATTGTGAGCGTGTAGTTTCGAAAACGATAATTGTTGGTAATCAGTTCGTTGTCGTAAGTGTTGGATAACCACATGTAAACGGTTGCGGTCTGACCAACACCTATAGGGTTAGGCACGACCTGCACGAAGGCAAATGTCGGAACCTGCCATACGGGTGTATGTGCATTAGTAGTTGGCAATAACATCATTGATGTTCCAATTGTAATTATCAGAAATATAGCAATTGCAAGAGCCGAAGTTTTGGTTTTTAATTTCATTTTTTTCTTCTCCTATTTTTGTAAGTTAGGCAATTGCAGAGAGGGCTAATAAGCCACACTCACCTATCGTGATGGCAAAGCAATATTCCCAAGGCGTACTTTCCCTGTCTATTGGCAGTATTGTACACTAAAACATCATCATTTGGCCCACTTGTAGTTCCTCAGCTAAAAGCACAAATGATTTTGCGGAAAATCTCCACTTGACAGAGGTTCAACTAGTTGCCATTGAAAAAAGAAAGGGAATAATTCTCAATCCTCATTCCAATTTCTACGCATTGTGAGTATCGTGAGGGTTTGCTGAGGCTCTGGACCAATTTGGAGAAAAGAGCGATGCAAACGCTCTTATGGCTATTGTTGTGAATTCTAACCAGAGCCCACTCAGCCCCCCACTGTTCTCCAACACGAATTTTTTAAAGGACTAAAAAAGGGGAAAGATAGTTTTTGGTTTGATTTGTTTATGGTCGTTTTCTGAGTATGAGCAATCCGACTACGGCTATTGCAATGATTATAGCGATCACGCCTACTGCCATGTACGTTATTAAATCTGATGTCGTTGCCAGGTTTGTTTGTGAAGTAGTTGGTGTTGGTGTTGCATGTACTGCAGATGCATAGAACGATGTTTCAGCAGATGATCCCCAGTAAGATTGTGAACCTGCAAATGTAGCGATTACTGTGTAGTTGCCTTGGATATCCGGCATCCATGTGTAGGTAAACATGCCGCTGGTATCGCTTGTCGTTGAGCCAATTTGCCTCAAGTTTCCATTGGAGTCGATAACGCTGAGAGTAATAGGTACACCGGTTGCGTCTGTTGGTTTTGGTTTCTGCATGTAGACATATTGCATCCATGCGCTTTGGCTTGCGTCGGAAACTGCGGGAACACCATTTGGAAAGTCTGCAGCTTGCTCGTTTTGCTTTGTGCCAGCGGAAATATCCATCACTGTACCTCTAATAACAATAGGCGAACCTACCTCTGTAACAGGATCAGGTGCTGTAACGGTTAATTGACTGGGTCCCATGCCAACGCTGTATATCTGATTGTCATAGTAATTGTAGTAAGCTAAGAAGCCGTCTGCAAGAAGAGATGTTGATGCACCTGCGCCTCCGTTTTGGCCAGCCATACCCATCATGCTCCAGATTTGTTGACCAGTTGTAGCATTAAGGCAGTATATCATTTCGTTTTTGTAGTATGGTGATTGAGCGCCGTTTCCATGCTGATTAGTGAATGCATAAACTTTTCCGTCTTGAATGCCAGCTATGAAGATCGGGAGAAGACCCCATGGTGAATTGAGTCCATCATTGGTGCTGTTGCCTGCGCCGCCGTTGCCAAAGGTCCAGAGTAGATTTCCATTAGCAGTGTCGTATGTATAAATGACTCCGCCGTATCCTTGGATGTAAATTTTGCCATAAGCGTCAACTGCCCATTGTCCTCCTCCTGATCCGCTGCCGAAGAATTGATAGCCATTTATCTGCGTTGTTGTTGTTGGGCCCCAGAGCAGGTTGCCATTGTCTAAACTGTAGCCATACCACTCCATAGTTTCTATATTGTACATAGTTATGACGCGGTTTGTCGGATCTACTGGTCCTAGTCTTTGTGTGTAGCTACCTAAGTTAGTGTTGCCTGTCATTATTTGGGGTGCTGTGTAGTTTTGTAGCCACATTAATTGCCCTACTGTGCCTTTGCTTTGATTCAGGTTCAATGCCCACATTGTGAACGGATTTGGAGTGTACTGAGCGCCTACGCTAGATAGTAAGCTGCTGCTTGTGCCAAATAGAACATCGCCTGGCAAAATTGCATATGGCGTTGGTGCACCTGGAGAAACCCCAGTTGGGTCAGTTGAGTTAATGGCAAGCCCATCTAAGTTTGTGGATATAGTCACGTTCCATTCGTATGCAGTGGATTTGCTTCCGTCAATTATCGATCCTACTGGTCTCCAGCCTGTACTTAAGTCAGCGGTTACTCCTCCGCCCGACACAGCGTCAGTCATGTTCCATAATGCTAACCATCCGTACTTCGCGGTGACATTGTAGTTAAGTACGTAGAGATCAATGTTGCCCATTGAATCATATGTAGTTGTTGCAGTTTGGGCTGTAGCGACATAACCTGTTTTTCCGTATGTTGTGATTGCAACTGAGGGAATGTTGGTTATGTTAAATATCCATGCTCCGTCGAATGCATTGTAATAAATCCATGTTGCGGTGGTTCCAACTGTGACTGGTTGTACTAGGTAGCCGCTAGGTATGGTTCCTGATTGATTAGGGTTAACGAAGTCGAGCAGTTGACCAAAGGTTGGGTTTATGTTTTGGTTTTGCCATTTTATTTCGCCAGTTCGCAGATCTACGCAGGTATAAGGTCCAGCATTCACGTATGTGTTGCCGCTTCCTCCAGCGGTTGTTGCGTCGCTCTCGGGCATTTTGTAGTAGAGGTATCCATTCATAACTATTGCATTATAGAATCTGCCTTCGTATGAACTGCCCGAATAGTAGCTCGCGCCATCCACGCCGGTGTTTAGTCCGCCGGTTACGCCGCCGAACTCTATTGGTCTTGTCCACATTATGTGAGCGCTACCGGGTGCTACTCCATCTTGCTGCCAAAGATTCATGGCGCCTTGCTGGAAAGTGCCTAAGTATGCGGATGAAAGCCAATTTGATGCAACAGTGTACCAATAGGTGTTTTGTCCCTCTATCGGGTGAGTCCAGTATTCAGTGGGGAGCGGATAACTGTTTATTGGCGCAGCTAATGCCTCTTGCTGTACGGTAAATGTTGTAGATGCGCTTCCAGGCAAGTAAACATCTCCGGCGTACGCGTTGATCGAAGCTACGGTTGCTGCTGCAAGTGCTACACTTGAAGTTACTTGTGCTAGAGTTGGGTATGTTTGTCCTCCGTAATTGAAAGTTGCCGTGTAAGTACCGACCTGAGTTGGCGTGAATGAAGTGGTTAGTTCGCCTCCTGTATTGTCGACGACGGCCCAATTTTGTGTTGTATTTTTTCCGTTAGGGTCTGTGATGATGAGAGCGTAGTTATCTTTTCTTATGTTATTGGTTTCTGCTGAGTTGGGCATTGGTTGAGCTGTCCATATGGAAATATAGACTGTTTGACCTACACCTGTTGGGTTGGGTTGAACGGCGACATATGCATGATCTTCAATAGTCCATCCTGGACTGTGAGCGGTAGTGCTTGGTATCAGTATCATTGATGCACTCATAGAAATCATAAGAATCAAAGCGATTATAAGGGTCATAATTTTATTCTTTTGCATTTTTCTTTTATTCTCCTATTTTAACGTTAAACGTCTAATCGAAAAACGCTAATAAGGGTCACTCACTTATCGTGAGTGTACACGAAAACAGGAATATTTTTTGGATCCATATAATTCCACCCTTCAAACAATCATGAAAAAGATATAAAGGAACGGCTCACCACAATAGAATAAAGTTATGTATGATCCAACTATTAGGACAGCAATTGAAGTCGTTTCAGCAATTCTGTGTTTTATTCTTTTACGGTTTATGATAAAGCCCTATAAACTCACTGGGGAGGGGCGATATCTTGGGTTGCCTCTTGGATTTGGTTTTCTTGGAGTATCATATATTATCGGGGCTTTAACATTTTCCGAGATAATTCTTTCGTTCAGGCAATTAGCATACCTTCAGCTTTTTGCTCGAACTTTTGCCTATTGCTTCTTAGTGGTGACATACTACTTTTCAAAAAAACCTTTGAAAAATTCCCGAATCAAATGGAACATAACCCTAAGTTTATTAATTGTCGCTCTTACTGCTTCAATTGTGCCATCAATTGTCATTCCAGAAATCGCAGCCAATAGTTATCAAGCTACTCAAGCATACGTTCGGATGTTTAACTTAATTTGCCTCCTCTATATTTCAATCCATACCCTCAGAAGCCATATAGAAAAACCAGACCCAACGACCATTTGGGTACCATTCGGTTTTATTCTACTGGGGATAAGCCAATATTCGTTACTAATTTGGGCAATTGATGGAAGCATATTTGCATTTAACGGAGCTTTGGTACTCCGTTTGATGGCTTTGACCGTTTTCCTTTTAGTTTCATATTTAACCTTTAGGAACCCAAGCAAAAAGGTCATTTAAATGAAAAAAATTCCTCGCAGGGATAAACTGAAAATCTACGGCGACCTTTTAATGATACTTAACAACCAATCTAAAACAGAAAAGATAATATTATCACAGGTTCAGATGCGAATGGGTGTGCCTTTCGACCGGTTGAAGAATTACATATCAGAACTTACGGACCTTGGTCTGATTGAAAATGAACATTCATTTAAGCTTACTGAAAAAGGCAGACAATATCTTATAGAGTATGCGAATGTTCTTGATTTTATGAGGCGCATGGGTCTTAGTTATCGATAGATTAACGCTTTAGAGAGCATTGGGCATGGAAATACGCGCGTACAATGAGGTCATCAACGTTTCAACGGTACTGATATTGTGGATAAAGGATCCATATTCCTTGCAAGCTAAATTTTCGAGTACCTTGACGACACAAAAATAACGATCTTTAGTTTACGTGACCGCTTAGCCTTAATTCAAAGAAACGGCAAATCACTACGTTAATTGTCTTTGTCTTTAGAATTAAATGTGTTAATATGAAGGGAATATATGAGAACTATTGACGTTTATCTTTATTAACTGACTATTTGCGCTTTCATGTTAGTTTGTGTCTATCATCCTTAAAATGCTTCTGAATGGTTCTGTTGAGTTTCTTACCCTATACATGAAAAGACGCATAGCTCTTTTGCGAATCCACTCAACCGTACCCTCAAAAGACAGCATGCCTTTAACGATAGAGTACCTAAGAAGCCTACGCCTCAAAACATCAAGAAGAGTACAGGCCAAAAAGACTATTGCGCGTGTATAAACGCCGCTTCGCCCGCCCTAAACCTATACTCCCCAAAACCTTAGCCCCCTTATAAAAATCCTCTATACGATGCCTCTCCAACCCGTGACCCAAAATCACCTCAACACTACAATCAACCAGATCAGTACACAGCAATGAGCATCCTTAGTATGCACCCTCACGTTAACAACGATTGACACATCACACCTATCTTTGGCATAAAAACATCCACTTTACAAGCTTGAAACAACTCGCCGTTAACAACTATGTCAGAAAAGCTTCCTTCAGAGGAATCGTGAGTTATTCTTTGAAATGCTGTGACTTGCTTGGTTGTTTTGAAAGAGTTTAAAAGCATGACGCGTGTCATATATGTTTTGAAGAGAATCCTATTGATAAAGAAACATTCAACCATCATCCTGATCGCGACAACAATTGTATTACTACTGCTCAACCCAATTGGATCTACCTTAGCTGACAATGCACCCAGCTTAGAAATCGGTAGTTTATCAGGTGCCAGCTACGTTTTTTCATACGCTCAACTTCTGGAGATGCCCAAAACCGTAGTGTACGCCGAGCTATATTGCGACGGCGCTTTATCAGCTTACGGCAATTGGAGCGGAGTGCTTCTTAGTTATCTCCTCACACAAGCGCAATCTACTCCTGAAGTTAATTCAATTCAATTTGTAGCCTCAGACGGGTATAGAGTCGCTATTCCTATTAATTTAGCAATGCAACCCCAAATAATTATAGCCTATGAAAAAGATGGCCAGCCACTCCCAGAAGGGCTTCGATTAATTATTCCAGACGCCAACGGCGGTGCTTGGATTGCAATGATAACTACTATAACGATGAGTACTTCAGGAGCTGATTACCCTGCAGGCGTAAGCGTTGAACTCCCAAAAGCAAATAATATGCCAACTCAAAGTTCTCCAACCCAAACTTCGCCTTCCAAGCAACAGGTCCCTCAACCACAAGCATCTACAGAAAACATTTCAAGTATCCAAGAGGTAACACCAGCAAATGTTACTCATCCTCTTCAGCCAGCAATAAATCCTCAAGTAACAAATAGAAGCTTAACCTATCAAACCATAATTCTGTACTTGATAGGGTTTACTTGCGCAATTTCGTTTACAGCAACAGTCTACGTGGCTCTCATGCACAAAAGAAAACAAACTTCAGAAACGAGCTAAACTTGTTTTAGAATTTGGGCTTAAGATCTTGCCATTTAGATTTAACTAATTTAAGTTTATGAATTAAAAGGTAGGAAATATTAGCCCATCATTACGGTTGGGTTAATGTCTTCTTCGTTTATGTGGTGCATTACGTGTATCGCTAAGCCTGTTGCCGCTCCCGCAGAGAGACCCACCAGCAAGTAAGTTAACCATTTGTAGCCGCCGATCAACCCAACAACGGCTAACGCGTCAAATCCCAGCGCCACGGCAAGGTAGCCGACGCACCACATTTTCACGCTCATACCGCGGGGTTTATTGATGCCTATACCACCGAGCATGCCCATCATGATTAGGAAACCGACTAAAGCGAAAAGCAGGTTGTAATCGAAAGTCATCTTGGTTCACCGATTTATGTTGGCTATGTTCCTTTTTGGGGTTAATTAGTTTATCGAATACGTCGCTTGTTTGAATATGTACTATTGCATATGCAGCTTGCATATCGCTAGCCTTTATTACTTCCAATTTGGAATCTGTAAGTTTCAAGAGCGTGGACAAATTAACAAACTTTGACGTTAGACAATGCCACAAGTGGGCTCAACTCTTAGTTAGCCGAAAACAGAAACTCAGCGACGCCCAAGTCGCCATTGCTAAGCAGGATTTTGATTCTGCCAAGAAACTGTTTAACCAGATTTTCAACGGTTTCATGGGCGACAAACAAGCTGACCCGGGCATGGCGGGTTCGCTTCTGTACCATATGGCTATGGTTTCAAAGATGGAGTCGGAAACCCAAGTGCTCCTCGACGAGCTCAACGTTAAAATGCCCAATGTGTCTGCGCAACTAAACAAGATTTACTGTGACTTCGAATCTGACGCTAAAGAACTCACTCAAGCAGTCGCCCCCCTCCCCATAGGTCTAAAAGAAGCAGCTACAAGCCCGAGATTGAGCGGCGAAGAAAAAATTGCTCTTTTCAACAAGTTAAATAAGGGAAACAAGAAAGTCAAAGCATTTTTAGACAGCAAAGACCCAAAAGCGGGACCATCTTTTGAGAAAATGTTTGATGAATGGGCGGAACAAGTCATTCGGATGCGTCTTATCCAAGAGTACGAAACAATCAAAGGATTACTTGTTACTGCTGAACTGGCTAAAACCTTGGGTTTGCCAACACTTGAAGCAGCCATGGCTAAGGTCCAGGATAAGTTCGGTCAAGAAACCGTCAGCATCGCCCTCGACGTTACACTCAAGGTGGGTATGCCCCGTGGAAAATTGCAGTCAGTCATGCTCAGCGACCACTTCATCAACATGACCATGAGCAACGACACGCTCGACGGCAACATGGAATTCCTGAATTGCCCAATCTATGGAAGCCACAAGTACGCCGCCGAAAAATACGGCGTAGACAGCAAAGTTTCAGGGCTGTTCTGTACCCATTTCTGTTTTGCCCACGCAAAAGCCATGCTCGACACAGTATTGCCGTTTCCGTTTACGCTCTGGCAACCCAAACTAATAGCAACACACGGCAACTGCGAATACTACCTTAAACTTGCATATTCACCAGAAGCCTCGAAGGCTGAACGGTTTGTTCCCCTGGTAATGTCGTGGAACGTTACCCGCGAATGCAACATGAAATGCAGCCACTGCTACATCAACGCCACCGAAAAGAAACTTGCCAACGAATTAACCACAGAAGAGGGAAAGAACCTCATGGACCAAATCCGCAAGGTAAGCAGCCCACTTTTGATTCTAAGCGGCGGAGAACCATTGTTGCGCCAAGACATCTATGAACTCATCGAGTACGGTTCATCCATCGGCTTAAAGATGGGTCTTGGAAGCAACGGAAGCCTCATCGACGACGCAGTCGCAGCCAAACTGAAAGGGGCGGGCATAACCACGGTTTCAATCAGTTTGGATTCCCACATTCCAGCGCAGCACGATGAGTTCCGAGGCGTGGTGGGCGCATGGGAAAAAGCCGTCAACGCATGCAAAGCCCTGAGGAAAAACAACATACTCGTCCAGGTAAACACAACGTTGACCCATGAGAACTACGACCAAATCGACGATATCATGTCGCTTGCAGAGGAAATCGGCGTAGAAAACTTCCACCTGTTCTTCCTTGTCCCAACAGGCCGCGGCATCAAACTAACCGACATCTCACCCCAAAAATACGAAGACATGATAACCAACACATTCGCAAAAGTCTCCAAGCACAAGCTAAACGTTAGACCCTCCTGTGCGCCACAGTTCATGCGCATCGCCAAAGGCATGGGTTTGGATATGAGGCAGTGGGTCCGCGGCTGCATGGCAGGCTTATACTATTGCCGCATATATCCCAACGGAGACGTAACCCCCTGCCCGTACCTGCCCGTCAAACTTGGGAACATTCGGGAAAAAAGCTTCAAAGAAATCTGGTTCAACTCGCCAGTGTTCAAGGCGCTACGGGACCCCAATTCACTAAAGGGCAAATGCGGCGCATGCGAATACAAAATACTTTGCGGCGGCTGCCGAGCACGCGCTTATGGACTTTCAAGCGACTTCATCGATTACTGCGGCGACCTCCATGAACCATCAGAGTTAAAAAATGATTACTTAACTGAGGACCCATGGTGCGTGTATCAACCAAAAACCTATTAAGCGATAGTTGTCTTTCAAAAACTTCAACAGGCAGTTAAAGCGGCTTTGGCAGCCCTCACAGCGTTTTCCGTGACTGTGGACCGCCAAAAATCTTGGAAGGCGCATCGCATGATTGGAGTCCACACCTCCCCAAATTTGACCAAAGCGGTTACGGCAGTAGCTCCAATTGACATCAGGAACCCGGTGATTTGCAACTTCTTTAACCTAAAAATGAACAGGCGTTAGGAGGCAGGCACGATTACACATGCGGGCCTCTCAAAAAGTTTCTTTGGAATGTTCAAGGAAACCGCACTCGCATGTCTCTTCGACATCGGCGGCTTAATCGCCGGCTTCACCATTGCATTGCAACTGGGTGTTTTTCAGTTCTCACCATGGGCGCTTGCCCTTTACCCCGCAGTAGTCAGCGTGAAAGGCGTCATCACAGGTTTACTTACGGGGCGCCTAAGCACCGCATTGCACCTTGGAACAGTTTACCCCAAGTTTTTTGGAAACACCAAGACGTTTTACAAGTTAATCGGGGCAATGATTGTTTTAACCCTGGCAACCAGCGCAACCATCAGCGCTATCGCGATAGTTTTCGGAAGCCTTTTCTGGGGCATATCTGTGGGTGATTTTCCAGCTATCTTAACCGTTATGGTAGCGACGCTGTCTTTGGGGCTTCTTATCACGTTGATAACCGTGAAATTCACTTTCATGTCCTTCAAAAGCAGCTTAGACCCAGACACCATCGTTTACCCAGCAATTTCAACGGTCGCTGACATCATCATCACATTCCTCTACATCGGGGTATTAAACCTGTATTTCTCGGGGGCAGTGGGCAAGTGGGCGATAATAATTTTCGGGCTCATCAACGTTTTCCTAGTCTTATTCATAATTCCACGAAATCTGCGGGACCCCGAATTCATAAAAATCATCAAAGAATCACTGCCAACCATGCTGCTAGTCGCGTTCATGGTCAACATAACTGGCACAGTTCTCAAGGGCATAAGCAGCATCGCAAACGCCAGCAGACAAGTCTACACCGTCTACCCAGCCATGATCGACATGATGGGCGACGTCGGGTTAGTCGTCGGTTCAGCAGCCACCACAAAACTCGCGCTGGGAGTGCTGGCGCCGTCTATGTCTTCGATTAAAAATCATGCTAAAAACATTTTTAGCGGTTGGACAGCTTCCCTTATGCTGTTTGTTGTGTTGGGCTTGTTGTCTTTGGCGTTAAACGGCGTGTTTACATTGCAGGCAGTTTCCAGTCTGCTGCTGATTCTTTTAGTTACCAACGTAATCGCTTTCAGCGCCATCACAATCGTAACCTATGGGATTTCGATATTGACGTTCAAAAGAGGCTTAGACCCAGACACCTTTGTTATCCCCGTGGGCAGTTCTTTAGCTGACGCCATCACAACCATCGCCCTGTTTATAGCCTTACTCTTAATAATTTAGCATTAAAACGCAATTAAAATATCCTAGAACCAACTATCTTAGATGTGGAGCATGCGTCAACTTTGCATAAATTTGAAAAAATAGTTTACAAACCCATTCCAGTCAGGGAACTTTTGCTGGAGATGAAGAATCTATCAGAGTTGATGATTGATTTAGCTTATTCAGCTGCCCTCTACAACGATAAAGACTTGGCAGAAGATGTTCTTGCATTGGAGAGCAGGGTTGATTCACTGTCTTATCTTTTAGACATGGAAATCATGGTTGCGGCAAGAGATGCCAAAGACGCAGAAGCGCTGATCGGGGTCTCGATTGTTGCGGGTTCCACGGATAAGATTTCGGACGCCGCCGCCGACATAGCTGCCATCGTAACCCGAAACATAGGCATTCACCCCATCATCGGGGAAATCTTCCAGAAAGTCGAAGAACGCCTCATGAAGGTAACGGTGAAGCCTAACTCGGAAATCGTTAAGAAAACCATCGGCGAACTCAATTTGGCAGCACGTATGGGCGTCGACATAATTGCCATCCGCAGAAACCACGATTGGACCCTCAACCCCAAAGAAACCGAAACCGTCTATCAAGGCGACATCCTCATCATGCGTGGAGCACCGTTTGGCATCGAGGAATTCAAGGGGTTGGCGGAAGGCAAACTTACCGCGCTTGACACTGAAAAACGCGCTAAATTCGAGGAAATAGTAACCAGGTTCGTAGAGCTCAAGGACACTTCGGAGTTGATGATGGATTTAGCCTACTCATCCCTTATGCTTAACAGTAAAGAGTTAGCTGAGGAAGTTGAGCGCCTCGAAGAACGCATGGACCAGCTGCACACAGATTTTGAGTTGCTCGCTTTAACCAGTGATTTCAAGAAGGAAGAAGCCTCGGGCTTTCTGGGTTTAATCAGGTTAGGTGTGGCAACTGAGAAGATTGCCGATGCCGCCGCAGAAATGGCTGAAGTGGTTCTGAGAGGAATTGAGCCTCATCCAATTTTGACGTTGACGATTAAAGAAGCGGAGGAAACCGTGGCGCAGGCTTGTGTCACTGCTGATTCGCCGCTTGTGGGCAAGTCTTTGAAGGAAGCGCGGGTGCATGAGGAGACGGGTATGTGGGTTTTAGTGATTAAGAGAAGCGATAACTCTGTGCGTCCTCGTGGTGACTCAAAGATTGTGGCGGGAGACGTTTTGATTGCTTCAGGCTACGCTGAAGGCGCCGACGCTTTAAAGAAACTGGCATCTCCAAATCAAACATGCAATTTAGAGTAGTTTGAAATCTGGAAACTTTAGTTCAGATTCATATATCATATTAGTCAGCGGCGCCTATTGAAAAGCAGAACCCAGCAAACTGGAACATGGGGGAACAAAAAAAGCGTTAACATGCCAAAACCCGTCTTGCAAAAAAAATTTTTCTGCCCCCCTTAAAACTTTGAACCTACAGCAAACCCCACCCGAACCCTATTTTGCCTGTCCTTACTGCCTCACAAAAATAAAAGCAAACCAACCTACCGAAGCAGTGCAAGTCTTCGAACAGCAGCTTCAAAAAACCCAGCCGAAAAGTTCCCAAGATGAAACCAAAAAGGAACAAGAAAAGAAAGACGAGAAATCAGCCGATTGCCGCCATCATCCGGGCTACTTGAGTGAGCGTTCTTCGAAAGAGCAGATTCCCGACGAATGCATGGTCTGCAAGGACATTGTTGAGTGCATGCTAAAGAAGATGCGTGAATAATAAGCGGTTAATTTTTTTGGTAAGCCTAATTCTTGATGGGTAAAAAATAATTAAAAAAATTGAAAAGGAGAATTATAAGAAAAGATTGAAGGTAATTACTTCTTTTTCTTTGGTACTGTCTTATCTTCGTTTGGAGCTGCTTCGGTTGTTTTCATCGGTTCTTCGGCTTTGGGTTCTTCTTTCTTGTCTTCGATTTCTGTTGTGATTTCTTCTATTGGTTTTGGCGGGGGTGTTGTTGCCATTGTCCAGCCGATCCATGCGCCTATGAACAGGATAGCTACGAAGGCTACAAATACCGGTACGGCAATGAGCCAGAATCGGACATCGGCGGTTGAACCTATGTTAAGCCAGGGTTGGATTAATTGTTGATAACCAAATAGCGCAACTAAGTAAACTAATGCAACAGCTACGCAAACGACTAGTATTGCTCCACCTATTCCTTGATCTTTGCTAACCATTTAGTGATTCACCACTTTATAGCCATGTATTCGCTTAGTCAATTTAAAGTTTGTCATGTTTTCCGAGCGCTCGATTGATTAGGTAGTGCCCATTTCCCAAGTTGAAAGGTATTTTTTCTGTTCAGCGGTTAGTTCATCGATTGTTACGTTCATCGATTTCAGTTTCAGCTCAGCGACTTTCTCGTCTATGTCTTTTGGAACAGTGTAAACTTTGGTTTCGAGTTTGGCTGTTTTAGCAATGTATTCAGAGCACAATGCTTGGTTTGCAAATGACATGTCCATGACTTCTGATGGGTGACCTTCGGCTGCGGCTAAGTTGACCAGTCTGCCTTCTGCGAGCAAGTAGAGTTTTCTGCCGTCTTTTAAGCTGTATTCCTCCATGTTGGGGCGCATTGTGCGTTTAGATTTAGATAGCGATTCCAAGTCTGGGATGTTGATTTCGACGTTGAAGTGGCCGCTGTTGCACATGATTGCACCGTCTTTCATTATTTGCAGGTGTTCTTTGCGTATAACACTGATGTCGCCTGTGGCTGTGGCGAATATGTCGCCGAGGGGTGCTGCTTCCGCCATTGTCATGACACGGTAGCCGTCCATGACTGCTTCCAAGGCGCGGGTTGGCTGAACCTCGGTTACGATGACGTTTGCGCCTAAGCCTTTTGCGCGCATAGCGATGCCTCTGCTGCACCAACCATATCCGCCGACGACAAAGTTTTTGCCGGCAAGCAATACTGAGGTTGCACGCATGATGCCGTCGATAGTGCTTTGGCCTGTTCCGTAGCGGTTGTCAAAGAGATATTTTGTGTATGCGTCGTTGACGGCTACGATTGGGTATTTGAGGCTACCATCCTGCTCCATGGCTTTCAATCGGACAACGCCAGTTGAGGTTTCTTCAGTTCCCCCTTTGATGTCTTTAATTTGTTTTTGGCGTTTGCTGTGAAGCATACCGACGACGTCTGCTCCGTCATCCATGGTTATGGTTGGTTTGAAATCGAGGACTTTGTCGATGCATTTGTAGTAGTCCTCTGTGTTTTGTCCTCTCCACGCAAAAACATGTACGCCACTGTCTGCTAAGGCTGCGGCGACGTCGTCTTGTGTGGATAAGGGGTTAGATCCGCAGAGTGCCACGTTGGCACCTCCAGCGATGAGTACTTTGATGAGAACTGCGGTTTCTTTGGTAACGTGAAGGCATGCAGCGATGGTTTGTCCTTTGAGTGGTTTTTCTTTTTCAAAACGGGTTTTAATGATTTTTAGAACAGGCATGTGTTTTTCTGCCCATTCAATCTGTAAGTGTCCTTGGGGTGCTAAACTTTTATCTTTAACTTGGAATTCTTCCATGAACGGTTCCTTCTTTTACGAGATTGTATATGTTCTCCTTATTTAGAATTTACCTACATTTACTAAGGTGTAAGGTATGGCGAGGGCTCTATTGAGCTGGAAAAAGTTTAATTATTCAATACCCAGACCTACATCTGTGAGGATGCAAAATGAAAGAACCCTTCGCCTCGTTTGTCAAAAAAGAATTAGAGCCAAGAACCCTGCTGATAACATGTGGATTGCCTGCAAGTTACAAGACAGAAACTGCTGAGGAAGTCTCCAAAATCAAGGGGTACCCGATTCTGCGCAGCGACTTAATCAGGCTTGAGGTGCTCAAGAACGAAGATATTTTCGACGCGAAGGTTGCGGGAAACATGAACAAGCGACTTTCGGTTTACGATGAAGTGTTCAAACGCGCCGACGAACTGACAGCGAAGGGTAAGGGCGGCTTAATCCTGGACGCCACATTTGTCACGCAGGACCTGCGCAGGCGTGCAGCCGAAATCGCGGCAAAAAACAAAATGACCTTCGTCATCCTGCAGACCAGTTGTCCCCAAGAAGTATCTCTTACGAGGATAAAGAAGCGAACCAAAGAAAAATACGAGTCAAACGCCCTAACCGAAGAAGCCTACCTCGCAAACAAGAACAAGTTTGAACCCGTAGACATAGAAGACCTCAAAAAGAAATATCCAACCCTCAAAGTCACCCACTTAACAGTCGACACCTGCCGCGACGAAACCGACCAGTGGTTCGTAGTCGGGATGGAGAAAAAATAACGGGCACCCGTTATGAAACTTGATTTACACATCCACTCGAACAGCTCCGACGGAAAATTCACCGTTGCAGAAATCATGAAGGAAGCCAAAGCTCGGAACATCGACTTTTTGGCAATCAGCGACCATGACTGCATCGGCTGCCAAACCCAAGCCGCCGCACAAGCCAAAAAAGCCGGCATCAGATACATCAGGGGTGTGGAGTTGAACGTGACTTTTTCGCATCCAAAGTTCCATGAGGGCAAGGCGGTTTCACTGGATTTTCTTGGCTACCAATTCGACCCCCACAACGAGGCGTTGAAGGGAAAGCTGGAGATAATGGCGAAGTATCGTGAGGAGCGGGCAGCAAAAATTCTCGACAACCTCAACACAGAATTCAAAAAAGAAAACATCGCCGCATTAACCAAGGACGATTTACGACAGATTGAAGAATCCGTCGACGGCACACTCGGCAGACCCCACATCGCCGACTACCTGGTCAAGAAGGGAATTGTTAAAACCCGTCAGGAAGCCTTCGACAAGTACCTCGTCAAATGCGACGTACCAAAATTCCCACTGTACCTTGAAGAAGCCTCGAAGCTCATCAGGGACGCTGGCGGAAAACTGGTTTTAGCACATCCCAACGACCCCCACGGAACCTCGCTGGCAGCCTTAACCAAAGTGCTCGCCGAACAAACGGAAATTGTTAAAGAAAAAATGCTGCCCTACATCGACGGCGTGGAATGCTGGCACTCCAGAAGCACACCAGAAACAACAGTCCATTACGTAGCATTCGCGAAAGCTCAAGGGTTAATGATGACTGGAGGAAGTGACTGCCACCAAAAACCAATCTTGATGGGCACCGTTGAGATTCCCAGTTGGGTAGCGGACCAATTCAAGTAAAGAAGTGGTTAGAGTTTTTTTGCGTATTCGTTTGCTAGTTTGAAGTAGGCTTTTGCTTCGGTGGTCGCTGATTCTTTTTCTTCGGGTTTTATGTTTGGGTCGTCGAGTCTGAAGCTAATTACTTTGCCGCGCACGTACGCTCTGTAGCACTTGTAGAAAGAAAGAAGCTGGGTCAGTTGCTGGTCCTTTGAATAAGCAAGGTAGCGGTCTATGAAGTAATCTGCGAGGTCAACTCGGTTCTGGAAGTCAAGGTCCATGGCTAAGAAGGCAGCGTCTGCAGCAACGTCGGAGTAGCGGAATCGGTCGTTGAATTCAATGGCGTCGAAGATGCAGATTTTGTCGGTTATGAAGATGTTTCCTGAATGGAGGTCGCCGTGGCAATCCCGGATGCGCTTATCAGTCATGCGGCTTTCGAAAAGCGGCTTGTTCTTCTCCATGAAAGCGTTGATTTTGGTTTGGATGAACTGGAATTCTGGCTGCGTAATGGTTTGGTCGATGTATTTTGTGGTTTGAGCAAAGTTTTCGTCCCAATTAGTCTTCACTATCTTGAGGGAGCCAAACTGGCTTATCTCCGCGTTCGTCTGCGCTATTGAATGGAATTCTGCAACTATCTGGGCTATCTCGCCGACTGTTTTCTTATCCACTTTGCCTTCTTTGAGCAGCGTGGTCATGATTCTTTCTTGGGGCAGTCGCTTCATCTTCAGTGCGTACTCAACGGTTTCGCCGTCGCCGTTTATCTTGATGTTGCCCGATTTGGTGAGTGGGACGACTTCGAGGTATATTTCTGGGCACAAGCGCCTGTTGAGTTCCAGTTCTTTTAGACAGAAAAACTTTCTTTTTTCGAGTGTGGAGAAGTCTAGGAACCCGAAGTTCACGGCTTTCTTCACCTTGTAAACATATTTTTCGGTTAGGAACACGAAGGATATGTGGGTTTGTATGAGCTCTATTTTGCCAGGGTTTTTTGGGTATGCGTCTGGCTTAAGCATTGCTTGGACTATTTGCTGTTGGTCCTGCATTTTCAATTCTCCTTGAGGCAGAGTAATCTTGTGGGGTGGCAACCAAATAAATATACGGGTCAGATTTACAGGCTAAACTGGGTTATGACGACTTAGCAATTAAGTTTTTATATTTGTTAAGTCGCTGTGAAAGGGGGACTATAAAGTGGAGAGCGAAACGCCAGAGAACCTAAAAAAAGAGCTCTTGAATAGGGGTTATCCTCAGAGTATAGTGGAAAAAATCGTTGCGCATTACACTAAAGGTTCGGAAAGCTACTAACGTAATCTAAGACTTTTTCCTTCTGCTCTTTTGAAATATGTTTTTCCCTATAGAGTGAATCGACGATTTCAGAGATTTTAGCTAAAGCATACACTTTGTAGCCGAGTTTTTCCAGTTTCTCTTTTCCACCCTGTTCACGGTTAACCACAACTAGCACGTGTACGACGTTTGCGCCAAGTTCTTGGAGCGGTTTTACGCCTTCGACTTTGGATAATCCTTCGCTTATGACGTCATCAAAGAAGAGTATGTTGTCACCTTTAGCTACGTCGGCGCCTGCAATTCTGCCTGTGACGCCGTAGGATTTGTCTTCTTTACGCACGATTACGCAGGGCAGGTTCAGATTGCAGGCGATGCTTGGAACGATTAAGGCGCCTTTGAGTTCGATGGAGGCTAACTTGTCGATTCTGTCGGCGGCACTTATCTGCCTGATTTTTTGTGCGGCGGCTTCAGCGATAACGCATAGTTGCTGTGGCGCGGCGAGGACGCGGGCGAGGTCAATGTAGTAGGGGCTTGTGACGCCCGACTTGATTTTAAAGGAACCAAATTTTAAGCAGCCTGAAAGGTAGAGGGCGTTTGCGACTTTATCGACGGTAATTGACATAGAGGTAACCTTGAATTGAATACCTGCTTGCAAATTTAACCCTTTACCAAAGAATAACTCTCAGTAAATAGTGAGAGGTAAAAAGTTAGAACGCGCGTTCATATTTGGATCCTATTAGAGGTTCTATGTTGAAACGAGAGAGGGGGTCGATAAACACACAAGCCTATTTGGATCCTAATATCCAACCAGTGCACAGGACCTATAGAAGGGTCTATGCGCCACGAACCATTTGGAGATTAGAAACTCATTGCAGAAACCTAAGAGGGTAGGCAAATCTTAAGGGCAGGTAGGTATTGGCATTTTCGCCTGTCATTAGCATGTTGAAAGGAGTGGAAATTAAACGACCAAGTCAGCCATGTCCACGCTGCCCTCGTAAATCTGCCTCAGAAAAGACACCGCTGCCAAAATCTGCGGCATCAAATCCACCGACGACTCTTTTGCGGCTTCCTCAACTTTGGAGCAGGTTGCATCGATTTTACCCCGCAGGTTACGCACAGCCTCAGCCAAAGAGATGTCTTTAGTTAAGAAAGCTTTGAGCGCTTGCTCGTTAGCATCGTAACATACGCATTGCAGGTCTATGAGGAGTTTACGCATTTCCTCGGATAGCTTAACTCCGTTGAGCGCTATTGTGCTTGAGGCTACTTGGACGCAGGCGTCGCCTATTCCTTCGATGAGGCTTGCGGCTAAACGGTAGTCCAGGCACTCGATAGGCGTGATTCCCGTCTTTTCGCTTAACCTTGGATTCTGAATAATCGTACGCAAAATCCTGACAAGCAAGAAATAGAATTTGTTGTTCTCCACATCCCGTTCAACTACGTTTTTGGCTAAGTCAATGTCGCCGTTGACGAAGGAGTTGGCGGCGTCGCGTATCATTCGGGCGGCGCTGGCGTTGTTGCGCTGCAATATTTTTTCGGGAGAAGTGAAGGGTTGCTGCTGCATCAGACATTGCAGTGCAATCATGGAAGTGGTTTCCTCCACAATCATTAGCCCTGCCAATGAGTCAGCGGTTACTTTAACCAGGTTTCTGACGTTTGAGTCGATACGGCTTTTTGCTTCAATTCGGATTTCATCGTAGCCTAGAAGGTAGTGCCCGACGATCTCGCGTCCCAAAAAGGGACCAACGTTCAAACATGCAACTCTTGGCTGCTGCTCAACATCGTACTTGGAATCGACAAAAAGTTTACCATCCGCGGTCATTTCCAAGTTGACTAAACTGCCTTTTTTTAAGGCATTTTTCTGCGCCCACTCCTTTGGCACACAAACAAAGAACGTACCTGTTGGCGTTTGCTGAACCTTGCGTAAATCACCCATAACGTTACCTCTGAGCAAGATATAAGGTATCTAAACTATTAGCCGCTTATATAAATTGGGTTGATTTACAATAACTTGATGCTGAATATACAATGAGCAAAGTCTCCATAAGAGCTGCGTGTACTCTTGAAAAGTTGAAAACGTGTCGGAACCAGTTTTCAATAAAACACTCAGCAAACAAAAAACAGTAAATAACTCCACAGCATAACTGCCTAACATAAAAAACCCATCACGGACCATGGTCAAGGCAAGAATTCGATGAGCGCGCAAGAAAAAATCCAAACAGCAATGCAAACAGCGTTCGCGGCAGGATACCAACTAAACAGCGAAGCATTCGAGTTTCTGATTCAAAACGCACAAACCAACGACCCCGTGACAATCATGAATTTGGCGCTTGAGCGAATCGAAACCTTACAGGACAAACCCATGTTCATCGAGAAAAGCTTCCTAGAAGCTTTGTCACAAGCAACCGTGTCTGCGCCACAAATCCAAGTGGCTGAACCGCAGTACAGACCTTCGCCCAGTATTCCACAGCCTCAATTGCAGCCACTTAAGGAATATCCAAGCTTAACCCAAACAGAATTCTATCCATACGCCAGAGATATACCGTCAGAACTCATTATCCTTGAAGACGCAACTGGAAAACTCACTTCAAACGGCACGTTGGATGAATATGTGCTTTATTTTCAGGACCGCTTCAAACGTATCGAAAAATTGCTAAGGCAAAGGATAGATGTTAAAGCGGCAACCCCAATCATAGAAGCCCTCAAATCGCCGCCGAAAACCAAGCTCAAAATCGTCTGTATGTTAACTGAGAAACGAGACTCAAAAAATAACACAATACTCTCAGTTGAGGATTTACATGGAAGCGCAACCATTATGGTTTCTAAAAATGCGCCTGAAGAAGTAAAGAAGAAAGCATTCACGCTTCTGCCCGACCAGGTGTTCTGTGCAGCGGTCGTTAAGACAAAAGGCGACCTGTTGATGGCTGAAGACATAATTTTTCCTGACGTAGGCAGGAAGGTGCCGCAGCGAGCGCAAGAACCAGTCTATGCGGTTCTCACATCCGACATTCATATTGGCAGCACGAAATTTACTAAAGAACCCTTCAAACGTTTCATCCTCTGGCTGATGGGCAAATATGGAACCCCGGAAATGCGTGAAATAGCCAGCCGCGTAAAATATCTCCTCATAGCCGGCGACATAGTTGACGGCATAGGAATCTATCCCGGCCAACAAAACGAATTAACTATACGTGACATTCATAAACAATACAATTTCGCCATCAAATATTTAGAAAAAATACCAGATTACATCGAAATCGTCCTGTCTCCAGGCAACCATGATGCCGCACGCAAATCCCTACCACAACCCGCTATACCAGAAGGGTACCTGACGGCGATTCAAGGCAAAAAGAACATTCACTCCGTCGGCAGCCCATGCCTACTCAGCCTTCACGGCGTAGAAGTACTCATGTACCATGGCAGAAGCTTAGACGACATAGTTTCAGTTATCCCCGGCATGGACCATCAGCACCCAGAAAAATCCATGCGTTTACTCATGCAGGGAAGGCATTTAGCACCCGTCTATGGAGGAAAAACCATGCTTTCCCCAGAAAACCGCGATTACCTAGTGATCGACAGGGTTCCAGATATTTTTCATGCAGGACATGTACATGTTAATGGGCTTTGCAATTACCGCGGAGTGCTCGTGGTGAATTCGGGCGGTTGGCAATCACAAACGGAATATATGGAAAAATTAGGGTTGGTTCCAACGCCGGGTTTTGTTCCGGTTGTGAACCTGCAAACGATGCATACGACTGTTCTAAATTTTAACGATGCTTAGGAGCCGCCAGTTGAGCCTTTATGTGATGCTGATGCTTGAGGTTTATACTCAATCAGCGGAGTAAAACGGTTGTCGCCGCCAAGAACATCCCTAATCAAGCTACGGGAAATCTCCAAACGTATCTTTTTGGTTCTGCCGTATCGACCCATGCTTACGACTTTAGCGTTCACAAGACCCATCGAATCAAGCTCATTAACTAGTGTGCCTAAACGTCGCTGTGTTAGAAGCCCAGCGCCCATTTCACCGCACAATTCATTATAAATATCATATATTTCCCCTGTTGAGGCGCTTGGCTTGTTCAGGTGGTAGACGCTTAACAGCACCAGTTTTGAGTGGAGAGTTAGGTTGTTGAGGGCTTCGACGACGCGGTTGTGTTCAATATGTTTCTCAGCCTGGCGAACATGTTCCTCAGTAATCGTCTTTGCACCTATACGTTCAGCCACTTCCCCAGCGACCCGCAACAAATCCAGAGCTCTCCTAGCATCTCCATGCTCTGCAGCTGCTAAAGCCGAGCAAATGCTCAACGCTGATTCGGATAACACACCATCTTGGAAAGACAACTTTGAGCGCTCAAGCAGTATGTTTCGAAGTTCACCGGCGTCGTATGGCCTGAAAACCAGCTCCTCTTCGCTAAGTGAGCTGAAGACGCGTGGGTCTAGGAATTCTTTTAGGCGCAGGTCGTTGGATATTCCGATTATGGCAACTTTGCTTTTGGTTAACGTTTCGTTTATCCTAGTGAGTTCATACATGAATGCGTCGCCGTGTTCCTTAATCAAAGCATCCACTTCATCCAAGACTATGATGAAGATTATTTTAGATTGATCCAGTCCCTGTCGGAACCTGTCGAAAACTTCCCCCACAGATAAACCTGTGAAAGGTACGGTTAAACCGACGCTTTGGCTTAGGGCGGCAAAAACTCTGTATTCGGAGCCAGTCATGCGGCAGTTGATGTAGCAGCATTTTACTTGTGCACCGTACTCTTTGGCTTTGGATTCCAGGTGACTGAGCACATATTTTGTTACGGCTGTTTTTCCAGTTCCAGTCTTGCCGTAGATGAAGATGTTTGAGCAACGTGAATCCCTTAGCACTGGCGCAACAGTTGCACCTAACTGGCGAATTTGGTCTTCTCGGTGTGGAAGCTTTTCTGGAAGGTAGTCATGTCTTAAGACCTCTCGGTCTTTGAAAAGTTTAGCTCCATTTACGAAGCTTTCGAATACATCGTCTAGTACGCTTGAGTTGCCCATTTCTACCCACACTTCTTCAGAGGTAACACCGTTACTTCTTATGGAACAGATAAAGGATCTAGTACAAAAAACTGGTCTTAGAACACAACAATCCTAAAAAACAATGAAAACAGCCGATAATAACCAAACAAAACGAGAGCACACACCCCAACGTTTCTGCTGGAGAAAAAAGCGAGTTGAACATATTTTCCTATATTTAATATATATAATAATATACTCTGATAGGTAAAATGATTTTTTATATATTAATGATTACTATCCAAGAAATTAGACAAACATTCTGCAATTATTTTTTTAGGCTCTCCTGACTTCTTTATGTCGCAAATACTTCGAGGGGAAACACAGGGGTGTGTCTCCAGATGATTTTCCATGGTAAATGACCTGAGAAAAAACCGATAGATGATTATTTTAATCGTAAGTTGTCTTCATCAAAACTAAAGTTTCCTCTCCAGTTTTTTCCAAACGATTTTTTGATTTTTTAGCTTCACAAAACTGTGAACACATGTGAAATAACATAGAATTTGTTGCTTCACAACAGCTCTTTTCCGATAAATCGTATTTTCCTTGTCTTTAACAAGTGAATAAGACACCCCTACACTTCTACTGGAAAAACAAATCTAAGGAGGAACTGAATTATTTCAGACGTTTCATTTACATGTGAAGCTGGTAATGATGAATCAACTTCAAATTTCGTCAATTACCATATTATAAGCTCAATACTGCCTTTTTTTATTGCCATGTTTCACCATAACAGCTATAAGGTGTGAAGTATAAAGTTGTGAACTACATTAGGTGTACATAAGTGCCGGCTCGTAAAATGCGCGTTGAGCTGTTCGATAGCGATGGTAATCGATATACTATTGCTTTCGAGGGTCAAGTGACCCGTGATAAAGCTTTGCGCCTTTTGGATTTGGTGGAGCTTTTGGGGAGTGCACCAGGCGAGAACCCGAATGCCAATATGGGAAATGCTTTACCGAACAAGGCTTTATCGCGTATTGAAAAGGTTCAACAGGTTATCCAGAAGAATTTTCCTTTAATTTGGTTCTCATCAAAAGACATCCAATCAATCTATGAACAGGAACTCAAAGAACCCGTTGGTCTGAGCACGGTTTCAACCTACCTTTCAAGAATGGCTACTAAAGGTATGCTGCTAAGAACCGGTGGACCAAACAACCTAAAATATAAAACGGCGCTTAACCTTTCTCAGGTAACATCCATAAAACAGCGCATAAAGTAGGCGTTGGCAAAACCTAAGTGATCTGATGCAGTTTGTTATTGCCTTTTCTTTGATGTATAAATTATGATGCGTTGCTTTCAGGTTTCTGCATCAGGCTCTCCATTTCCTTCTTGATGCTGTACCTGAAGGGAATCTTTTCCTCTTCCCGCTCCAGATAACCCTCTTCATAAAGCTTCTTCATCAACCGCGCCGTATGTTCCCTGCTCAAGTGCACTCTTTCTTTAATTTCTGGCGCGGTCTTGGCCCCTTCTTTAGACAGCATTTCCAACACGGCGATTTCTGTATCGGTTAGGGCGGCCATGGCTTTGTCACGTTTGATTAGTATCACGGGTTCATTTCGGATTTCAGCCGGGGCAGCGTTGAACTTCTGGATCTGTTCTTCGAAGGTGGTTATCTTTACTTTTAGAGTTTCTTGTGAAGCTTCAATGTCCTTGATTTTTAATTCTAAACCTGACAACCCTGATAGAATGCTGGTGTTGTTCTGTGAGAGTGTTTGTGAGATGGTTTGTGTGATGTCGCCGAGTTGTTGCTCGAACGGAGTTAGCCTCTTTTCCACTTTGTCTATCTTGTTTAGGCTGGTGTCTACTTTTGCAGAGTTTCCCTCCACTTTAAAGGATATTACTTCTAATCTGTCGGCTTCACGCTTAAGCTCACGGTTAAAACTCAGCACAATATCTTCCACAAAGTCCCTGGCTTTCTCATATTCTTTCTGCGCTTTACGTATCTGTCTATAATATTCAACTGAGGCTGCTGCTGTTGCTGCTAATAGAACGCCTATGATTACGGGTGTAAAGTCGAACGTGATATCATACCTCTGTGATTTATGCGTGATTTTAGCGGTTGCATCACACATCACAATAATTCCATGGACTTCTTAAGGTTTGTGGTCACATAATGCATGGTTACTATGACATCACACATCACAATTAATTATCATCTTATCTTGGACTTTTTATTATAAATCTAAAGCGCCATTATTTGAGCTTATTAATTGATATGGATTCTAAATTGAGCATATATTCGGGATGGTTTGGCAGTCCTAATTTGTTGCTAAAAAAGAAAGATTATACTGTGATTTGTGACGTCACAATGTCTCTTTTGATGGACTAGAAAGCCGTTTTAGGCTCGTTTCGAGCTCCTCTCTGATGATTTCTATGACTTTTAGATGGTCTTTTAGTTCTTCTTCCTTACCTGGGATTTCCTGGTGAGCCTCGACATATTCGTGCAGTTTATTGGCTATTTCGAGATACGGGTCAAGAGTTGTGCTCTCAAAAACACCCAAATACCCTAGTAATAGCACCGTATAGATCGATTTTATTACGTTATCACGGGACTGTTTTAAAGTCCTATTAAAGGAACCGCGGCTAATTTTAGCCTTAGTTAGCCTTAATGCGGCTTTATCGTCGTATTTTAGCTGTTTATCTGATAAATTTTCGGCTAAAACGTCTATTAAGAGTGTTTCGAGTTGCGTTTTTGTTAATTGGCTGTTTTTAGCCAGTATTTTTACTATGGGGTCATTTAATGCCCCATTTAACCATGCTTGTACGCCGTCTTTTAGCTTCAAAGTGCTGCTCTCTCCTATACTTCAAATGGATACGCTTTTGTATCCTGCGCCCTGTTTTTAAGTCTTCTCCAAGCGAAGCAGAGTCAATAACACAGGATATTGTGGCTGTATTAGCCCCTGAAATTGAAAATACGTCTATTACGCGCCAATTTAGCTGATTAGGTCACAATTAAGCATAGTTAACACAAAAACGGCTAAATTATTGATTATCCAGGACAGGTTTTAGTCGGAACTTTATACAAAAAGTGCACTTTTGCAATATCTCTAAAAGTCGGTCTCTGCTATTTTTGACAAGTTTATCAAAATAACACCCATTTTTTTCTTACTCTACCTTTTTTGAAACATAGTTTTTAGCGTAAATTCATAGATTTTTATATGGAAAAATGTCCGTGACGTCACCAATCACGAACGAAATCACCGTGATTTACCCATGAATCCATTGACATCACAGGTCTGTGATTCACTTGTGATGCGAAGGTACGGAGCATAATTTTTTGTGTGACACCTAAAGATTCTCTAAATATTCCTTCAATTTATCAAAAAGTTCAGGCCGCAGGTCCCGCAGGGTAGGAATGAACGTTTCAGCGGCCCTCAAATCGCCAAAATCTACTTCGCAGATCACAAAATCCTCTTCATCGTACTTTGCTTTAGCCAAAACATCTCCCGTTGGGCTAACTAAACGGCTTCCACCCCAAAACTGCAAACCATCTTGAACCCCAGCAAGATTAACATATGCTAGAAACGCCGTGTTTTCCAGTGCCCGAGCAGAAGTTAAGACTTCAAAGTAGCCTCTGCGTACTGCTGGTGATGCAGAAATGCAAATTATCAGTTGTGCACCCTTCAAACGTGTAAGTCTGTACACTTCGGGGAAGAAAACATCGTAGCAGATGGTTAATCCGATGTTTCCAAGGTCGGTTTGGAAGGCTGCTGGTTCGTAGCCTGGGCGAAAATACCTTTTTTCCTCAAACACGCTGTGAGTCGGCAAGTACATTTTGCGGTATTTGCCGATGAAGCCTTTGGGTCCAACGAGGACTGCAGTGTTGAAGACGGTGGCTTTGGTTTTCTCGCTCAGTTCAGGCATCCCAAAAATAATGTGCATCCCCGTCTTCTTAGCTAACGCCTCGATTTTCTGGGTTGAGGGTCCAGGAATGGTCTCAGCTAACTCGTAAACTTGATCCAACAAAACGTAGCCCGTCAGCGACATCTCGGGAAAAACGATTAAGTCTGCTCCCTGCTGCTTAGCTTTAAGCGTTAACTTTTCAATTTTCAGTAGATTCTCGATTTTGCTTTCGCGTTTGCTGCTTATCTGGGCGAGTGCAAGCTTAATCTTACTTTTCATACGTGTCCCCGTCAATACTTGTGTCTTGGAAGCCTAAAATCGTTTCCCACGGTTCTAAACCCAATTTTGGGGGCAAGGGGCATTCTGCGTTTGTGTTCGTTTGCGAGCCATCTGCTCTTTACATTGTCGACAAGCGTCTTCTCTATGCCCAATTGGTCGGCGACTTCTTCGGTTGCCATAAACCGTTCGAGCCCAAATAGGATAAGGTCCAACGTTTCATATTTGATTCCGAGTTCAGATTCCGCCAACTGATTAGGCCACAATGCAGGTGTAGATGGTTTTAGGGCGAGTTCTTTTGGTATTCCCAAGTGGATTGCGAGTTTGCGTACCTGCATTTTGTATAAATCCATGATTGGCGCGATGTCTGCTGCAGCGTCTCCCCACTTGGTAAAGTAACCCAACATCGTTTCTGACTTATCCGAGCTTCCGCAGACAATACGGTTTTGATTGTTGGCGTAGTAGTAGAGAAAAATCATCCTTGTTCTTGCCTTAACGTTTCCCTTGCAGAGCCTGTCGGATTGGTCAAACACTGGGATGGCGCCGTAAATTCCGTTTAGGGCAGCTGACATGTCACAGACTTGGGTTTCTAGGTGAAACTGGTCTGCAACAACCTTGGCGTCGTCAATGTCTTTCTGGTTAAAATTCTCTTTCTCTGGCAACATGAGACCGAGGACGTTTTCGCCTCCGATGGCAAGGCTTGACAACGCCGCGATGGTTGCGCTGTCGATTCCTCCGGAGAGCCCAAGCACGATTCCTTTTGACCCTGCGTTTTCAATGTATTCTTTTATGAAACGGCAGATTCTTGTTTGGGCTTCAGAAAAATCTATCTCAAGTAGGGAAGGCGTTAACTTCACTTGCTATCGCAGCCTCATAATTCATGGTTAGTAGGCAAGTATTTAAGGACAAGGATAAATATTAATGAACATTACCTGACGATTTAGAAGGTTGTTGTATTGGGGCGAAGAAGAAAAAAAGTTGTTCATATTCCAAAGAAACGGTTACCGAAGTTCTTCTCTTGCCCACAATGCGGAAAAGAAACCGTTAAAGTGGAACTCTTCAGAGAAGACGCACATTCCATTGCACAATGCAGTGCTTGTGGTCTAAAAGAGGAGTTTCCAGTTAAACCCGCACAAGGCGAAGTTGACGTTTACTGCATGCTCACCGACCGCGTCTACGGTCCCCAGAAAAGAACCCCCGTAACACCAGTCAAAAAAGAGTAACTGAAGGATAATCAGATGCCTGGGCCTATTGAAAGGTACTTGATTGAAAAAATAAAAACCGACGGCTCAATCCACATAACCCTCATAGACCCCGAAAAAGTTTCTGCCGCCGATGCTGCACGGATTGCTGAAAACTCCAAGAACAGCGGAACAACCGCCATAATGATCGGGGGATCAACTTTTGTTTCTGAAAACCACCTAAACGACGTGGTCAAAGCCATCAAATCTAAAATAGACCTCCCAACGATTCTTTTCCCAAACAACGTCACGGGCATAAGCCCCCACGCAGATGCAATATGGTTTATGTCCTTGTTAAACTCTGTCGATCCCTACTTTCTCATCGGTGCACAAATCCTGGGTGCACCACTCGTGAAGAAGTACGGTCTGGAACCGATTTCAATGGGATACATAATCGTTGGCGACGGTGGAACAGCTGGCATAGTTGGAAAAGCAATGGCGTTGCCTTACAACAAGCCTGAACTCGCTGCTTTCCACGCTCTAGCCGGTCAATATCTTGGCATGCGCTTCATCTATCTTGAAGGTGGTTCTGGCGCAGCAAATCCTGTGCCTCCCGAAATGATCCGTGCCGTTAAGCACCTTATCGATATTCCGCTCATTGTGGGCGGCGGCATTCGCACAAAGGAGCAGGCTTTAGCCGCGGCTTCCGCAGGTGCAGACATAATTGTCACTGGAAACGTCACAGAAGCCAATGATGCTAAGCAACGGGTTTCTGAAATCATCTGTGCCATCAAAAGCATCAAAGCGTAAATCTTCTCAACGTTTTAGTTTTTTTTAGAAAGCCAAAATAACCCATCACATCATATCTTGCGGGTGAGCCTCAAACTTGAACATCAGCAAGGGCTATCAAAACTACGTTAAAACAATGGAAAACGAGCTTAAGCGATTATACGCTATAAGCGACAGCGCCAGATCCAAGGGTCTTGACCCAGCCCTCAAAACTGAATGCATCATTGCACAGGACATTGCAGATTTGGTGGAAGGCTTGGTTGGACCCAAGGACGTTGCTCTCAGCATCCGAGAATTAAGCACAAAGATGTCACGAGAAGAAGTTGCGTTTAAGGTAGCCCAGCAGATTGCTCAAGGCAAATTTGCACAAACTGAACAAAAGCAAGAGCAACTAGCAGAACAAGCCATTCGGACTGCCCTTGCAATTTTCACTGAAGGCTTAACTGCCGCGCCAATTCAAGGTATCGCCCACGTTAAAATTAAACTGAATGCAGATAGAACCCAATACCTCGCTATCTACTTTGCTGGCCCCATCCGCTCTGCAGGCGGCACAGACCAAGCTTTAACGCTGGTCGTGGGCGATTACGTACGCAGGGAGTTGAACCTTGACAAGTACAAGCCAACCGAAGAAGAAGTCTCCCGCTTCGTAGAAGAATTAAGGCTGTATGAACGTTCGGTGGGGCGTTTTCAATATCATATTCCCGACGAAGAACTAAGAAAAGCCCTCAACCTGATTCCAGTTGAATGCACTGGAACCGAATCTGACCCCGTTGAAGTCTCTTCTTACCGTAACTTGGAGAGGGTTGAAACAAACCGTGTCCGGGGCGGCGCACTCCGGGTCGTTAACGACGGCATTGTGGGACGCGCACAGAAAGTTTATGTAATTATTGATAAGCTGGGTTTTGAAGGTTGGGAATGGCTCAAAAACTTTAAGAAGAAATCGGAAAAGAAATCCGGCGGCTTCATGGATGACGTTATTGCTGGTCGACCCATCTTCGCTTTTCCGTCGACACGCGGCGGTTTCAGGCTTAGGTATGGTAGGTCGCGGAACACTGGGCTTTCAGCCGTAGGGATTCATCCTGCGACGATGCTTGTAGTGGAGAGGTTCTTAGCCGCAGGCACACAAATGCGTTTGGAACTACCTGGCAAAGGTGGCGTCACGATGCCCGTTGACAGTATCGAAAAACCCGTGGTGCAACTCAAAGACGGCTCAGTGGTTCGGGTGTCGCTTGAAAACTTTGAAACCGTTAAAGGTAAGATCCAAAAAATCCTCTTCTTAGGCGACATGCTAATAGACTTTGGTGATTTCCTCTACTGCAACAAGGCGCTTCCACCATCTGGCTACGTGGAGGAATGGTGGGCTAAAGACCTGCAGATCGCTATTCAGGGGAAGTATGGTTCTGACTACCAGAAGGCTGCTGAAGCAGTAAACCTGTCTGTAGAGAAAATTGAAGGTTTCATAGCAGATCCATTTGTGAACAAGCCAACCGTCAAGGAAGCCGCTGCATTAAGTTGCCAGTTAGGTATCCCGCTTGCTCCCAACTGCCTCTTATTCTGGGGCAGCCTCTCCGACATGCAAGACGTCGAGGTGCTGAGGCAGTGGCTCACACCATGTGAAGTAACAATGGAAAGTGACTTTGCAGGCAAAATTGTGGGTGACGCTAACGATGCCGTGACGAGTTCATTGAGGAAAATCTTTGTTCCACACAAAATCATAGACGGCAAAATCGTGCTCACGGGTGAAGATGCAGCTTCCCTCGCATTCTCTCTTGGCTATGGAAAAACGCAGGCTGCTCAAGCGAGTTCTGTTTTGGAACTGTTGAGCATGCTCTCAGGAGTGCAGATTAAAGATAAAGCGCCAACCTACGTTGGAGGACGCATGGGCAGGCCAGAGAAAGCCAAGCACCGCGAAATGAAGCCATTAGTTCACGTATTATTCCCAGTCGGTCTGAAGGGTGGTTCACACCGCGACCTCGTGGAAGCGGCGAAGCAAGGACCATTTTTTGTTGAGTTAACAAAACGCAAGTGCCCCCTCTGCAAAAATTACACTTTAAAAATAAAATGTGATGCCTGCGGCTGCGAAACCGTACACGAGAACAGTTGTCCCCGATGCGGAAGACCCGTAAAGGATTCTGGATGCCCCACCTGTAAAACAGACGGCGTTATGTACCAGCGGCAACCGATTAACTTCAAAGACCTAATAGCTAACGCAAGCCTCTCCCTCGGATGTCAGTCGCCAAAAATGTTGCGCGGTGTTAAAGGCCTCACGAATCTGGATAAGACTCCGGAAATGATTGAAAAAGGCATCTTGCGTGCAAAGCATGGCTTATCCGTCTACAAGGATGGCACTATACGCTTTGATGCTACGAATGCGCCATTGACGCATATTACTCCTGTCGAAATCGGTGTGTCCATAGAAAAGATGCATCAAATGGGTTACTTAGCTGACACCCATGGTTTGCCATTAACTGATCCTAACCAAGTCTGCGAACTTAAGATCCAAGACGTCGTGATTCCCTGGCGAGCGGGCGAATACTTCCTTCAGATTGCCGCCTTCATAGACGACCTCTTAACGCGTGTCTACAAGCAACCTGCATTCTACAACGTTAAAAAACCTGAAGATTTAGTCGGGCACATAATCTTCGGGTTGGCGCCTCACACATGCGCTTGCATATTGGGCAGAGTAGTCGGTTTCACTGACCGCAACGTCATCTATGCTCATCCCGTTTGGCATTCGGCTAAACGCCGCGACTGCGACGGCGACGAAGACGCCATCATGCTTGGGCTAGATACGCTTCTTAATTTCTCCCGTGTATTCTTGCCCGCACAGATAGGCGGAATCATGGATGCCCCCATCCTGCTCATTCCCTTCGTGAACACTAAAGAAGTCCAGCGTCAAGCCCACGACTTCGATGTTAGCCAAACGTACCCGATTGAATTCTACAAGAAAACCATGGAGAAGTGTGATGCGCGACCAGCCAGCGCACTCATGGATGTAATCAGCCATAGACTAGGCACTGAAGCGCAGTACGAAGGCTTCCAGTACACCACCCCCTGCACAAACATTAACATGGGTAACGCTGACAGTTCTTACAAAGAATTCAAATCCATGATAGATAAACTCCACATGCAGCTGGAGTTGGGGGAGCGAATCGACGCCGTAGACGCCAGACGCGTAGCCTTGAAAGTTTTGAACACCCATTTAATGCGCGACATCGCTGGGAACCTGCGGGCCTTCTCAACTCAGGGCTTCAGATGTAAAAACTGCAACAAAAAATTCCGTCGATTGCCCCTCCAAGGCAAATGCCCATCCTGCAACGGAAAACTAACGCTTACCGTCTACCGCGGCGGCATCGAGAAGTACCTTGTAGCTGCTCAGGAACTTGTCGACAAGTACGGGCTCCCAAATTACTATACGCAGCGTATGGACCTGATTAAGGAAGAGATAGCCACGATGTTTGACAACAAAAAACCCAAGCAGGCTACGCTTTTCGATTTTAAGTAGACTAAAGCTTTTCAATGCAGGCGCACACAATATTTCACGGTGAAAGAGAGCATCAAACTAATCATTCATCCCAATGCTTACCTAAAAAACATCAGAAACGTACATTGCGGTCTGGTTGCCCGAACAAAAATTTTGGTTCTGCTCGAGCGGCAGGGGTTTGTGGCTTCTAAACTCGCCAAAGAATCCGCCCTATCCTACGGCGTCGTGATGCATCATCTTAGGCTGCTGACGAACGAAGGTATCGTCGAACGCAAGGGCAACGGGCGCTATGTTTGGTTGGCGACGGGTTTAGGTCAGAAGCGTTTGAGCTAAAATGTGCATTGGCACGGGTTAGCTTGGCATTTTGGGCATTTATTGGGGTACTTGCTCAAGGCGGCTTTTTCAAGGTCGATGCCCATGATGTTGGCAAGCGACGTCAGCCACGCGATGACGTCGGCAAATTCTTTCTCGGTGGCTTGCCGGTCAGATCCTTTCAGTTCGTCGCCAAGTTCATGGACTTCATCAACAAGCCAATTGAACGTTCCCTCGACGCCGCGTTGGCTGTCCCGCTCAAAATAAAGTTGCTTCATCATTTCTTGGAATTCGCGAATTTGCATTTGCAGTCACCTTAGAGGTGGTGGTGTTTTGGGTGGTTATAAAGTTTAAACTATGTTTGGTTGATGCTTCCGTATACAGAAAAACACAGACGTTATTATCACTTACTTTCAACATGTTAATGGCATGGAAAATCGCCAACAATGACCTACCCCTCTTAGGTTTCTGCATAGAACCTCTATTAGGCTCCAAATAGGCTGGTGCGTCATCGACCCCCCTCTATCATTTCTGCAATGATAAGATATTAGGATCCTAATAGGCTGGTGCAACTTTTCTGTCAAGGGTGTTCCTCTTCTCCAGTTTTTCAGGGTTGGGCGCAAGATTAATTAGTCCAGTGAAAGATTAGGCATATATTACGTTAACTTAGGATAGGGATGTTTGAATGAGTGGAAGGAAGAAAAAGAAAGATACTGGTCCAATGCCTGCTGCAAGTGCAGGTTTGCTTAGGTTCTTTGAGGAAGAGACCGAAGGCGTTAAAATCCGTCCTGAACTGCTAGTTGTTCTTGCAGTCTCAATGATAGTGATATCGGTTTTAGCAAGAATCTTCTTCCCAGCATAATTTTTATTTTTTTTATCGTCTCGGCGTCGTTGGATGCAGGACTTCTATTCGTTGAACAGAGTTTAGGTGCAGGAATAACTCGCTTCTTTCTTCTCGGCTTGCAACCTGCGGAATCGGCTGCGCGATAGTTGAGCGTAAAACGATTGCTTCCGCGTCAGAGAGCCAGATTCCCGACGGTTCATACGTAACTGCAGTTAAGGTTCCTTCAAAACCGTACGCGGGGTCTAGAATTACCCTGATTTTTTTGCCCACGTTTCTCTCCAGCATATGAAATATCGACGGGGGCAAGTCTTGGTCTGGCATAAGCTTAGCAAACTAATACAATTGTCGCTCTAAAGATAAAACAATATCCCTGCCAAAGCATGTTGGTTTTTGTGGCTGTGGTGGCGAGTTGGGGTTTGGCTGCACCTGTTTTTTGATTGTTTCATAACAAAACCTTCTCGTGTTAATTTTGTGTTATAGACAAAAGTGTATTTATTGACTCAGAGCGGGCGGCAGCAACTTAGCTAAATTTTAATAGGGCTACCCGATTCCATAGGAGCGAGAAACATGGCGCCAGATAATTCTCTTAACACTTCAATGGACAGTGCGAAGAAGCATTATTCCTCCATGTTCACTCTTCCATTCTTCAAAACGGCGTTTCTCGCGGTCGCAGCAACCTGCATCGTCGGCGTCAGCCTTACTGCCTTTGCCCGTTTCCCCTTAATCAGCAGCTTGGTTCTCGGCATTTCCCTTTTCGCCTTAACGTTCTTGGCGGATTCCGTCACAAGCAAGGTTGTTTTGAAGGGTGACCCGATTTTTTCGATGCGGCGAACTCTGGTGGTTTCCCTTGTCGGCTGGGGTTTGTGGCTGTTGTTCCTCGTGTTGGGCGTAGGTTTGGGTTTTGCGTTCGGGTGGCTGCTCTGGGCGAAGTTTTCTCTGTTAGGCTTCGCAGTCGTTGTAACTCTAAGATTTCTGGTGTTCAATGCAACCTCGTCCGCGGCTGCGTGGAGACGGTTGCTGTCAATTCTTCTTCAGCCTGCCCTCTGCATAGCGGCTTTCCTCGTGTTCTGGGTAAGCTATCCCACTGTTGTCACAGTCTCTTGGCAGGTTTACCTCTTCGTTGTTGCCGCGCCAATAGTCGGTTTCATCGCAGTCACCCTCTTGCTTTCCTCAATTGACCGTTTAGGAAAAGCAATGTATTCTCTGCCTGCACTGCCGTTGTTCCGCGCCTTCATCCTCAACTGGGTGGACAGCCAGAACGCTCCTCTCGAAAAGTACTTGGAGGAGATGGGTGCAGACGCAGACATTTCGGTGACGCTGCTAAAGTTTGACGCTTCCAAGCCCAAAGCCGCCATAATCGTTCCCCAGGTACATCCTGGGCCATTCAAGAACATTGGAAGCAGCCTCTTGCCTTCCCTTCTTAAGCGTGAAGTTGAAAAAGAATTCGGCAATGACGTCTGCGTTCCACTGGGGCTTCTTGGGCATGAATTAGACTTGGCTTCACAAGCCCAAAACTACAAGATAATTGCGCAGGTAATTGCATCTGCAAAGTTTGAACCTCAAGCCGCCTTAGCTTCACCCCTGGTCCGAGTCAGCGAAGGCACCGCGACGGCTTCTTGCCAAATCTTCGGCGACACAGCACTCCTCTCCTTTACACGTTCGCCTAAAACCACTGAAGACCTCCCTCAGGAGTTGGGGCGCATAGTTTCTGAGGAAGCAAAAAAGTTAGGACTCCAAAACGCATTGGTTGTCAACTGTCACAACTGCTTAACTAACATAGTTGATACGGCTGAGCATCTTGAAGAATTGCGAAGTGCGGCTTCTAAATGCCTCCGAGAAGCAGTTGCGTTGCCGACTAAACCTTTCAGCGTCGGTTCCCACACGGTTTTTCCCACAGAATTTACGCTTAAAGCAGGCATGGGGACGGGCGGAATCACAGCATTAGTCTTTCAAGTTGAACAACAGAAAACAGCTTACATAGTTATAGACGGCAACAATATGGTTCCTGATCTGCGAGAAAAAATTCTCGACAATTTAGCTGGCTTAGGCTTTGATGCATGCGAAGTTTTCACGACTGATACTCATGCGGTTACCGCTTCGATTACTGGAGGGCAGGGCTACCATCCCGTCGGTGAAGTCATGGACCAAACTCTGCTAATCCAGTACATTGGGGAAGCGGCAAAGAATGCGGAAGCAAACCTTGAAAGCTGCCGTGCTGGATGCCGAACCTTCATAGTGCCGCATGTTAGAGTAATTGGTGAAGAACGACTGAAATCTATAACAACCCTAGTGGACAAAGCGATTACGAAAGCAAAACACGTAGTTGCACCAATCTTTGGGGCAGAAGGATTAGTTCTGATTCTGCTCTTGCTGCTCTTTTAAATTATTTTTTGGCTGTTCGCCGCGGCTTCCGTTTTAGCTCTGTACCGCAGACCTGGCATTCCTTGCTTTTGGTGTTTGCGGGGTATTCTCGGTAGCAGGCGGGGCAGTACCGAATCCACTCCAGAAGCCGTTTGATTCCCAAGGTGGCAAGCGCCAAAAACCCGATTCCCATCTGGGTAGCGACGTTCTGGATTGAATAGTCGTCGGTGACGATTTGGGGTGTGTAGCCTTCACTTTTAAGTTGGAGAGCTAAAGCGAGAAGCTGCATATCCGTCTCCGATAGCTTGAATGAATCGCCGACTTTGCTGGCGGCTGCTTTAGCGGCGTTTGAGAATTCCTGCGTGGGCGTATTAACCTTTACTTTGCCGCTCTCAACCGCGCTTTCAAAACGCATCTTAACCATGGAGTTTCTGAGGATTTCCTCTTCAACCTTGGGAACCGTTACCTGTTCTGTGCCCTGCGAGAAAGGGTCAAACCCCGCTAAAAAAGCGGAAGTGTCAAGAACAATCACGGGTCTACATTGACCGGTGGGTTGGTTTGTCATTCTGTTCCCTTGAAGAGCAGCCTGTTACGTAATCTATCGTAGAAGCCAGTTTCGAAACGGATAAAAGAAGTTACATTCTTTGATTTTGCAATCTTCACCGAAGGCTCGTCTTCGGTTATGAGTTTTCGGTAGTTTCCATCGATTAAAACGTACATGTTGTTGGGTCTTAGTGCATTGAGTGTTATTTCGCAGTCGGCGGGAAGTACGAGCGAATGGAACACCGTAAGCGAACAGATGGGTGTGATGACGAAAGCATTCACTTCACTGTCCAATACCGGTCCGCCCGCAGAAAGAGAGTACCCCGTCGAACCCGTCGGTGTCGCAACTATTAATCCGTCGGCTTGGCACTTCAAAATCGGTTTATCGTCTTTGCGTATCTCTGCGTACAGTATCTTGGAGGGTTCCCCAGCAGAAATCACCACGTCGTTTAAAGCGTCGGGTATGTTTCCTTCGCCAGCGGTCACGCAGAGTTTGGCGCATTTTTCAATTTTATAATCGCCTTTCAAGATTCGCTCGATGGCTTCGATTGCGTTTTCAGGCTCCACTTCCGTTAGGAATCCTCTTACGCCCATGTTTACGGCTAAGATAGGCGGTTCGGGCTTGGGCACGTTTATGGCTGTTCGGAGGATGGTTCCGTCTCCGCCGATTGTGATTATGAAGTCGGTTTTCATTTCTGAGAGTGGAACAAACTCGTAATGGGCATTTACCTTGTCGCTTAAGCTGTCTTCTACGTAAACCTTCAAGCCCCTCTTGGCGAGGTAGTCCGCAAGCTTATCAGTTAGCTTCAAAGCTGCTTTCTGGTCGTAGCGGGCAACTAAACCCACGCTTTTGAACACTTTTCCACAACTCATTTACTACCGTAAACCTTAATCTATATATGCGTGTTGTTCAGAATTGCATTAATAGAAACTATACTGTGGTGAGCGTATGAGTAAACCGTGTGATGTTGGAGATTTACGCGTTGGCGGCTATATGTTGATCGAGGGTGAACCATGCCGCATAATGGACATTGCCAAATCTAAGCCTGGAAAACACGGGTCAGCTAAATTTAGAATAATCGCTATAGGCATTTTTGACGGGCAAAAAAGGCAATTCGTAAAACCCGTCGACTTAGGCGCAGAAGTCCCCCTAATCGACAAGAGAATGGGTCAAGTCTTTGCTATTACCCCTACAGGTGTTCAGATAATGGATCTTGAAACCTACGAGTACTTGGATGCGATATTCCCAGATGAGCCTGAATTGAAAGCTAAGCTTGTTGCTGGCGCAGAAATAGAGTATTGGGCAATCCTCGGAAAAGTAAAGATTGTTCGAGTAAAATAATCCATCAATTATTTTCTTGCTTTTGTTTTCTATCTTAACTTGAATAAATGACTCTATAAACTAGAAGATAGAGTTACGCAAGAGCACACTTTTTTTAGCTCCACCAGTTCCAGTCTAGCTTACTAAAGGTGATGTACATTGCTAACAGAATTACTCCCCAGCTAAGCGGAACGCTTGCAATTACCAAGATGAGGTTGTCTTTTGGCGGCAGATAAGTAAAAATCAGCCATAAGCTCAGAACAGCTAAGCCTACCAGAAGCAGGAAAAAAATCGATGCATGTATCACGCGTTCAGCAGTCAACGGTTTCACCAGTCGTATGGCTATTGTTCCTATGGTGTTAAAAGATTTTCTGTTAACATTTATGTTCTAGCTTGAAGCTTTTTGCTGTGAAGCCAATGATGCATGAAGAGCCGTCTGAATTGTGAAGAATATTTTAATGGGGAACTGAGGCTTCAAACAGCAGTCACCCTGTGTTGTGCAGGTTTTACGCTGTAATCTTTATTTAAAAGAACAATAGAATGTTTAACGCTGGAGACCTCTGATGGCAATAGACAAGTTAGGTTCCTCACTCACAGACGCCATAAAGAAACTTTTCAAAGCAGGCGCAGTGGACGAAGCCGCAGTGAAGGAACTGGTCCGAGACATCCAGCGCGCATTGCTCCAAGCAGACGTCAACGTGCAACTTGTCCTCCAAATCTCAAAAAACATAGAAGAACGCGCCCTAAAAGAAAAAGTTCCCCCGGGCGTTTCAAGACGTGAACACGTCATAAAAGTAGTCTACGAAGAACTAACCAGATTCGTCGGCGACAAACCTGTCCCACTTAAAGTTGAGCCTGGCAAAAAGAAAATCATCATGCTCGTCGGCATCCAAGGCTCAGGAAAAACCACCCACGCCGCCAAACTGGCACGGTACTTCCAGAAAAGAGGCATAAAAGTCGGCTTAATCTGCGCCGACACATATCGACCAGGCGCCTACAACCAGCTTCAGCAGCTGGCAACCCGAATAAACACTCCGTTCTTCGGCGACTTAAAACAGAAAGACCCAGTTAAAGTCGTTAAGGAAGGTCTAAAACAGTTTAGCGACAAAGAACTCATAATCGTTGATACCGCTGGCCGCCATAAGGAAGAGAAGGATTTAATCAAGGAAATGAAAGACCTTGAAAAACACATCAAACCTGACGAGGTAATCATGGTTATCGATGGCACCATCGGTCAGCAGGCACTTGCGCAGGCTAAAACTTTCCATGAAGCCACCCCTATCGGCGCCATTATCGTAACTAAACTCGACGGTTCCTCACGCGGCGGAGGCGCCCTATCCGCGGTTGCCGCGACGGGTGCACCCATAAAATTCATTGGTACAGGAGAAAAAATTGAAGACTTAGAAGCCTTGATCCCCTCACGATTCGTTGGGCGGCTTTTGGGCATGGGCGATTTAGAGACGCTTCTCGAAAAGGTGAAGGATGCGGAAATCAAGGTTCCCCAGAAGAAAGCCAAGGACATCATGAGCGGCAACTTCACGTTAACTGACATGTACGAGCAGTTCCAAGCGGTCAAAAAAATGGGGCCTTTCGGTAAAGTGCTCAAGATGATTCCCGGCATGTCTACCGATGTGCCTGAAGAGATGCTTAACTCTGCTGAAGGGCGATTGGACACGTGGGGTGTAATAATCCAGTCTATGACGCCTGCCGAGAAAGAGAATCCTAAGCTTTTGAATTCTTCAAGGGCAAGACGCATCGCGCGGGGTTCAGGAACCACCGAAAAGGAAGTCAAAGAACTCCTCAAGCAGTACGTTATGATGCGTAAGATGCTGAAGATGTTCAAGCACAACAAGAAGAAGCTGCCTTTCGGACTTGGCGGCGGCAAAGGAATGGGAATGCCCCCTGGCATGAAGTAGGCTGCACAGATGGATGTTCTAGAAAAAGCCTTCGAGATTCTCAGCAAATACCCGCTTTGCGACCACTGCTTGGGCAGACAGTTTGCGCTACTCGGTTACAGCATGGAGAACAACGTGCGTGGGCAAGCTTTGAAAGTCAGTTTAACCATGCAAGCCAACGACCTGACCGCAGAAAAAACCGCGGAGGGCGTGAAACGGCTCAAAGTTTTGGCAACTAACGGTTTCTCAAGGGAAGCCCAAGAAACACTAAAACACCTCAAGAAACGCCTCCCCACAAAAGACGTAGCCGAGAAATGCAGCTTATGCGACGGCACCTTTGAACTCATCGACAGCTTAACCCAGAAAGCCCTTGAAGCCATAGCATGCCATGAATTCTCGACTTTTCTGGTTGGGATTGAACTGCCCCACAAATTTGAGGAGCGGGAAGACGAGTTTAAAGCAGCCGTCAACGTCGGTTACGGCGAGAGTGTGAAGCATGAATTCGGCAGGCTACTGGGTAAATCACTGGGTAAACGCACGGGCAAAGTAGCAGACTACTTAATACCCGACATCGTCGTTGTCTTCAACCCTCTTCTTGAATCGGTTCGTCTTCAAGTTAACCCTCTTTTCGTTGCAGGCAGATACCGCAAGTTGGTGCGCACGATTCCCCAGTCAAGGTGGTATTGTTCAAACTGTCGAGGCAGAGGATGCGAGAAATGTGGCGGAACTGGTCAGTTGTACCCTGAATCGGTGGAGGAGTTGTCTTCTAAACAGCTGCTTGAAGCCACTGGAGGTGAAGAAGTGTTTTTCCACGCTTCGGGACGCGAAGACATCGATGCACGGATGCTTGGAAGCGGCAGACCTTTCGTTATTGAAATTTCCAAACCCAAAAAACGCTCTGTCGATTTGAAGCATATTGAAGCTCAAGTTAACGCTGATGCAATCGATAAAATCGAGGTTTCAGGTTTACGGTTTGCCACCAAAGATGTTGTTCGCCACCTCAAGAGCGGGGAAGGTGCACAGAAAGAATACAATCTGTTGGCTGAATTCGAAAAAGAATTGTCAGACGAAGACCTGCGCAACATAGAAAAGAAGTTCTCTGGCATATGCATCAAACAGCAGACGCCCCAGCGTGTTATGCATCGCCGGGCAGACTTAATCCGAGAAAAGTACATATATCAGGTTAAAGTTAAGAAGGTGTCGCTTAAGAGGGCTCTACTTGAAATTCATTGTCAAGGCGGGCTCTACGTTAAAGAATTGGTGTCTGGAGATGAAGGAAGAACAGTGCCGAACGTTTCGGATTTGCTCAACAACAGAGCGAAGACGCTTAAGCTTGACGTTCTAAACGTAATAATGGATGATAATTAAAGGTGAAGATTGAATGAGAGGTTCAAAAGGCTATTACACAGGTACTCGCAGCCTTTTAAAAAAGGCAACTCGCGACAAAGGCAAACCACACATTGGTAAGATACTCGAAGACTACGCTCCAGGTTCACAAGTAATCATAAAGATGGATTCTAGCACACAGAAGAGCATGCCTCACAAACGTTTCCACGGTAAAATCGGCGTCGTAGTCGAGAAACGCGGTCGAGGATACGTCGTAAGTGTTCCACAAGGCAACGCCATAAAAGAAATAATCACTCGCTCAGAACACCTTGAGCCTTACACGGGTAAGTGAGAGAAATGAGCAAGAGAGAAATAAGCGAAGTCCGCTTAACCCTTCCACAGGTTAAGAAGGTTCTGGAATCTATCGGCGAAGAAAACTTGGATCAATTCCAACGCCGAACACTCGATTACGTTAGCAAATTCGCTAAATGCAACCCAGATAAAGCTGAAGAACTCTTGCAAACACTCATGAAAGAATACGAAATCGACGAAGCTGAAGCCGTTCAAATAATCAACTGCATGCCAGAAACCGTCGACGAACTTCGGGTTTTCCTTGCAGGCGGACGCAAAATTATCGAAACCTCTAAACTTCACACGATTGTAGAGCTTTTAAACGAGAATCGAACGTTGAAGTAGAGGGAAACTACTAAGTATTTTTAAGCAGTAAGCGAGAATAGACTAGCTGACGGACTCAGTGACTGTTATGGAAAAGCGGTATGAAGAGCACGCTTACGTGTTAGATTTCCTTCAACACGGCAAGCCAGGATTTCGCCCCACAGGACGGGCAGGTTACCGAGCGGGCGCTTTAATTCAATGCGTTGGCGAAGAATTCTTTACTATATTGGAAGCTCTGGTGAAAGAGGAGTTGGTCCTTAAGCCAGGCGACCGTGTGTACGTTGGCAAAGACTCCCGTGAAGAAGTCACCTACATCATCGGACGCATCGGCTTCGAAGAGTTAACTGCTTCAGCAAAAGCAGAGCTTCCAAGCGTCATAAGCAAAATAGTGGCTAACCGCGAAAAATCGTTCGTTAACTTCTTCAACACTGCACGAGCCATCACGCCGCGTATGCACGCGTTGGAGTTGGTTCCAGGCATCGGCAAAAAGTACATGTGGCAAGTCATCAACCAACGTGAACATAAACCGTTTGAAAGCTTCGAGGACCTGCAGAAACGCACCGAACTACCGAACCCCACAAAACTGATTACTAAACGGGTTATGGAAGAGCTCGAGGGCGACAGCAAGTACCGGTTGTTCACGCGGGCACAGTAAGGCATACGCATGAGCCTTGAAGAAACAAAGCAGCTGCTTCAAACCCACCACATTTCCCCCAACAAACTTTTGGGGCAGAACTTCATGGTTGAGCCTTCGCTCTATCCGAAACTTTGCAGTTACGCAGCCCTAAGCGCTGAGGATGTGGTTTTGGATGCTGGCGCAGGCTTCGGTTGGTTAACGTGTTTTTTAGCTGGCAAATCCAAGAAGGTTGTTGCGGTTGAGAAGGACCCTCATGTTGCGATGGTGCTTCGTGAGCAAGTGAGGGATTTGGGCAACGTGGTTATCGTGGAGGGTGACGTGCTGAAGGAGACGTTGCCCCAATTCAACAAAGTCATAGCGATACCACCCTACTACCTGTCTTCGCATTTGGTTCTGTGGCTTATTGAAAGGAAAGTTGACTGTGCAGTTATGATTCTGCAGAAAGAATTCGTTACCCGACTCATTGCATCCGTGGGCAGCGAGGAATATGGTTGGCTAACTGTCGTCGCTGATCAAGGCGCAGAAATCAAGGTCTTGGATGCTGTGCCCAAAGACATGTTTTATCCGCAGCCCGAAGTCGACTCTGCAATCGTTACAATAAAACCTTGGAGCACTAAACCCTTCGAGGTGAAGGACCCAGCGTTTTTTGTGCAGATGACGAAGTGGCTCTTTACCCAGCGCAACAAAAAACTTGGCAAAGCAATCGCGCCGTTCCTTAGAAGCAGCTTCAAGTTAAGCAAACCGGACGCGGAGAAATTAGCTCTCAGCCTGCCGTTCCATGACAAACGCGCAAGGGAATTGTCGCCTAAAGATTTTGGAGCCATAGCAATTGCCCTCCCCAAATAAACGAGTGTACTTTGGCAGCTGCGCTTTCAACGTCTATGACGAGGTTTATGAGCCTGCTGAGGACTCGTTTCTACTCGCCGAGAATCTGGGCGTGAAAGAGGGCGAGCAGGTTTTGGATTTGGGCACTGGCTGCGGTGTGCTCGGGGTTTTGGCAGCAAAAAAAGGTGGGCACGTAGTTGCCGTCGACTTTAGTCCATATGCCATTCGATGCGCAAAGGAAAATTCCGCGTTCAATGGTGTGCGAGGCAAAATCGAGTTCTTGCAAGCCAGCCTGTTCACGGCTCTAAGCTCGAACGCAGTCTTTGACTTGATTCTGTTCAATGCACCCTACTTGCCGTCTGAAGAGGATGAGGCGGCGACGTGGATTGGGCGAACGTGGGCGGGAGGTGCCAGCGGACGCGATGTGGTTGACCGCTTCATTTCCCAAGCGCCATCACATCTGAAACCCAACGGCAGAGTGCTTTTAATGCAGTCCACGCTAACGGGCGTCGAGGAAACCATCCACAAATTCAGCGAACAAAGCTTCAACGCGGCTGTGAAAGCGTCGCAGAAGTTGCCTTTCTTTGAAACCTTAACCCTAATAGAAGCCAGCGCTGCCACGGAAAAAGAAACAATTTAAAGCCGAGCTAATTCAATACTATTCGGTATTAATTATGACACTGTGGTTTTACGTTAAAACAAATGAAGACCCCAAAGCCGTCGGCGAAGTGGTCTGCGCCTTCAACTTCATGCAGGGTCAGCATCCTGAAGACAAATACTCCTGGGTTATCGAAGTTGGGAAAGATGAGCCTGGTTACTGGGAAATCAAGGGTAAATATGCGGCGTTAAAAGATGTTACAACCATCTGCATTGTCTACCGCATCGGTGACTCTGTGGCGTTTGCTGAAATCGACGACGATTTATCACCGAACTTCATCGATCCACTTGTAACTAAGTACGGGCTGGACAACGTTAAATGGATGGTTATTCCCTCAAAAAGATAGTAAGCTTCAACGTAAGAAGCGTATCCCTTATTTTAGGCACCGTTCTTTAACAAGTTAATGCGCTGGGTTTCAGTCAATAACGACCTACCCCCTATAGGTTTCTGCAATGATATGATATTAGGATCCAAATAGGTTCGTGAACGCAGAGACCCCTCTATGGTTTGTGCATAGAACCACTATTAGGCTCCAAATATGATGGTGCCAAGTGGATTTGGATGCAATTAGAAAAAAACAGTTATTGTTTGTCGTATTTCTCGAATTCGTCATTCATGATGGCGAGTTCTATTCCCGCCTGCTTGAACATGTCGATGGTGTCGACGTCGGCGTGGTAGCGTTTCTCGCAGACTACCCGTTTGATTCCAGCGTTAATTATCATCATGGCGCAGGTTCGACACGGCGTCATCTTACAGAACAGTGTTGAACCTTCAAGTGGAATTCCAAACCTGGCCGCTTGAAGAATTGCGTTTTGCTCAGCATGCAATGTGCGCACGCAATGTTGGCTTACTTCGCCGTTGCCGTTGGTTACTTGGCGAATGTCATGTCCTGCTTCATCACAATGGGGCAGCCCTGCTGGGGAACCGACGTAGCCGGTGGTCATTATGCGTTTATCTTTCACGATTACGGCGCCGCATTTTCCGCGGTCACAGGTCGCCCGTGCAGCCACAGCTTCGCACATGTCTAAAAAGTACCTGTCCCAGTTGGGTCTTGGATTAGGGCTCACTTGTTATTCCTCTAGCAGTTTTAGAATCATAGTTCATTAATCGAATTAATAAATTGTATCTGCAGCCGCGCGGCTATTTTTCAACTATGTGGATTTCTCTGCCAATCATGTGGCGCTCATCCATCTCAACCAGTGAAGCCGCGGTGGTCACGCGGTCAAGTCCGCCTGCGCTGGCTGCGAACATTTCTTTTGTGAATGGATAAACCCGCTTGAAACCCATGTCTTCCAGTTTTTTGCCAATGGGCATCGTCACGGCTTGCCCCGAACGCGCCTTCATGTAAGGCGTAACAAGCACCAACCTGCCGCCAGGTCTAAGCGCTCTATACGCTTGTTCAACAAAACCAAAATACAAGGGCTCGAGCTTTTGAATGATTTTTTGCGCGTATGGCCCCGTTGGCACCTGGCGCAGCGCTGGACCCAAATCGGGTTCACAAACGATGCAGTCCACTGCTTCCTGCCCCATCTTCTCCACCAATCTACTAACGTCTCCCTGCAGAACCCGAAAATCCGCATCCGCCAGCCCATACTCTTGGGCTAACCACTCGAGGTTTTCGGTTGAAGCTTTAACACACCATGGGTTAACATCCATGCCTACAACAATTGCTTTCTCCATGAGTGCTTCTTGGAGAATCGTGCCGACGCCGCAGAACGGGTCGAGCAGAACTTTTCCCTGTTTGCACGCGGACAAGTTAACCATCATCCGAGCCAGCCTCGGCGGCATGCCGAAGATTTTTCGTTGGTTAGGTTTGTAGATGTCTCGTTTCTGGAATTCAAATGGGTTATGCACCGCCACTGTGACGGCAACCCAGGTTTCTGTTCTGCCGATGCAGAATAAAACTTCCGATTTGTTCTCAACAAGGTTCTTCTTGAGTACTTCAACATGGCTGAGCTGAGCCTGTTTTCGGTCGCTGCCAAAACCCATAAAATTCGCTTTCTTGCCTAAATCAGCCAGTTCGTCTTTGATGGCGCTTCCCACAAACCGTTGAATGCCGCTAGACGAAGTTCGCAGGGTGCTTTCGGTACAGTACACGCTGACGCCGAAGAGTATTTTCTCCGTTGACTTGGCCATTCCGTCGATTAAACCGCCAGCTGCCAAAGATTCGGTTAACTCTTTTTTGGCTTGCTTGTTTTTCTTGAGGAACGCTTCTTTGACGGTTTCAGTTGGGAACCTTGCTTTTACCTCGGCGATTTTGATGGTTCCGCCTAAATCCGCGATGGATGAAGCGTCGAACTCTTTTTCGAAGGACAGGGCGAAGAATTCTCCTGAGAAAAACTGGATTTCAAAGTTGATATCTCTGGCTTTAAAGTAGTCGGTTAGCTCCGCTAGCGAGAGCATCCAGTTTTTCCCTGAAATAAATATTTGAGTTGACATTCTGGAAAATCAAAAGTAAACTAAGTATATAAGTAGATGACCGCCAACTGCTAAAATAAGGCATCTTAAGTAAATAACTAAAGTTGAAAAATGCATTGGAAGTATCGTGGCTGATTTACAAATCGTTTAAATACCGCTGGAATGTGTAGGTTAAAAAGGGACGTTGCATGCACGCGAAAAATTACAGGCACGTTAAAAACCGCGCCTACACCAGAAAGAAATACATCAGAGGTTTTCCACCACCAAAAATCGTAAAGTTCAGCATGGGTGACATAAATGGAACTTTTGAACTTCAAGGTCAACTCATCGCTTTAGAAAGAGCCCAGATACGTCACTGCGCCTTAGAAGCTATGCGTGTGGCCACTAACCGCATTTTAATGGACAAACTCGTAAACGAATACTACATGGTTGTCCACCCGTACCCTCACATTATCCTAAGAGAAAACAAAATGATCTTCGGCGCTCACGCTGACCGTCTTCAACAGGGAATGAGACGTTCCTTTGGAACAGCAATCGGCACAGCCGCAAAAGTCGAAGTAGACCAACCACTCATGACAGTCAAAGTGAAAGCAGGCCAAGAAGTAGTTGCTAAAGAGTCTCTTAAACGAGGAAGCGCAAAACTTCCAATCCCATGCAAGATAGTTCTCACTAAAATCAAGGTTTCTCCAACAGTAGCCGAAGCGGCCGAAATAGAATCGCCCGAACCGGAGACGGAGACGACTTGAGCGCCAGAGAGAAAGAACTAGTTTTATGGTTTGATAACTTAAGAAACACTGACGTGTCCCTTGTTGGCGGCAAAAACGCCAGCCTCGGCGAAATGATTCATGCCGCATTGCCGGTTCCTTTTGGTTTTGCGGTCTCTGCTTTTTCATATGAACGGTATATTCAAGAGAAAAAAATCGCTGAGCAAATTTACAAAATCATCTCGGACACCGTTACAAACCCAAACGACCCCCGACAGTACGATGCTGCTTCTAAAAAAATCCGTGAACTTATGGAAAAAACTCCGATGCCTAAAGACATCGAAACCGCCATAAGAATCGCGTATGCAAGCCTAAACAAACGCTTTGACTTGAAAGATACGTTTGTAGCTGTGCGTTCAAGCGCAACCGCAGAAGACCTGCCAGACGCATCGTTTGCGGGTCAACAGGAAACCTACCTTAACGTTAAAGGAGCTGACGACCTCATAGAAAAAGTCGTCAAATGCTGGTCCAGCCTCTTCACGCCACGCGCCATCTTCTACCGCAACGAGAAAGGCTTCCCACACGAAAAAGTTTTTATCAGCGTCGGCGTCCAAAAGATGGTTAACTCCCGAGCAGCAGGAGTCATGTTCACCATTAACCCTGTTACAGGCAACCGTGATGAAATCGTAATCGAGGGCAACTTTGGTTTAGGCGAAACCGTGGTTTCAGGCGCCGTTAACCCCGACGACTTCGTAGTTGACAAGAGCTCACTGATAATTAAGGAGCGACGCATATCCAAAAAAACCGTCAAGTACATCCGCGACCCCAAAACAGGAAAAACCGTGCACCTTGACATCCCTGAAGACGAACAGAAAATCGTGTGCATAAGCGACATAGAGATAAACAAACTCACAGAACTTGCCAAACGAATCGAAAAACACTACGGAAAACCCATGGACATCGAATGGGCAATAGACCAAGACCTATCTTTCCCCGAAAACATGATGCTGGTTCAAGCTCGCCCAGAAACCGTTTTCGGCTCAAAAACAACGGAAGAAACTAAAATGGAAGAAAACAAAGCTCAAGACCTAAAAGTTATAGTTCGAGGAATCTCCGCTGGACGAAGAGGCTACGGTGTGGGCAAAGCAAAAGTCGTCCTCAACACTGAAGATGCTAACCGCGACATGTGCAAGGGCGACATACTCGTCACTGGCATGACTGACCCTGACTTCGTGCCCTTCATGAAGATGGCAAGCGCAATAGTTACCGACAAAGGCGGAATCACCTCCCATGCTGCAATCGTTAGCCGCGAACTCAACATTCCATGCGTCGTAGGCACCGAAAACGGCACACAAATAATGAAGACGGGAAAAGACTACACGGTGGATTCACGCAACGGAGTTATCTACGAAGGCATAATGGCGCAGGCAGTTCAACCAGCAAACGGCGCAGTAGCAATGCAAGTTGCAGAAGCCGCTCCAGTTACAGCCACAAAGATTTACATGAACCTCGGAACACCCGAGATGATTGAGCAATACAAGAACCTGCCCTTCGAAGGCATCGGACTCATGCGCACCGAATTCATCTTGGCAAGCGCAATCGGAAAACACCCAATGGCATTCGTCGATGCAGGCCAAAGCCAACAGTTCGTTGACAAACTCGCAGACGGAATCGCAACTGTTGCAAGAGCAATCCAGCCAAAACCAGTCGTGGTACGGTTAAGCGACTTCAAAACTAACGAGTACCGAGGCTTACAAGGCGGCGACAAATACGAAATCGTCGAAGAAAACCCCATGTTGGGTTGGAGAGGATGCAGCCGCTACATAAGCAAATGGTACGACAAAGCTTTCCGTCTGGAATGCCAAGCCATAGTGAAATGCCGCAAGGAATGGGCGCTCAAAAACGTCTACGTCATGCTTCCAATGGTTCGCACGCTCTGGGAAGCCAAAGCGGTCTTGGCAATCATGAAGGAAGAAGGCTTAGAACGCGGCAAAGACTTCAAGATATGGTTCATGGCTGAAACACCCGCAATCGGAATCATGGCTGACGAATTCAGCAAACTCGTCGACGGCTTCAGCATCGGCTCAAACGACATGACACAGGGTGTGCTCATGATTGACCGCGACTCTGAACGCCTTGGACAAATGGGATACTTCGACGAACGCGACCCCGCAGTTAAACGCATAATCGCCCACCTCATCAAAGCCGCACACGAAAACGGATGCACCGTCAGCATATGCGGCGAAGGCCCCTCTAACCTGCCTGACTTCGCAGAGTTCCTCGTCCGCGTCGGAATCGACAGCATCTCAGTAAACAACGACGCCGTCGTAACCACACGAAGAAACGTTGCGCAAGTAGAACAAAAAATCATCCTCGAACGCCTCGCCGAGCAAGCAGCAATAGCACGCGGGCAGCCCCTCAAGAAACCAGTTCAAGACTGGGAATGGCCACGTTAAGCAACATTCGCATGCAGCGTGCGACCCAAAATAATTTTTCTTTCTTTTCACTATTATTCAGGTCCTACGTGAGGGTGGCGTTTGTTAGGATTCGATTTTGAAGAAGAACGCATAAAACAAGAAATAACCAAACTGGACGCCAAACGTGTTCTACTGCAGATGCCCGAAGGGTTAAAGCCTGAAGCTCCCAAACTGGCAAAAATCATTGAGAAATGCGGTGCAATCGCGATTATTTCGGCTGACCCATGCTACGGCGCCTGCGACATCGGCGTTGGGGAAGCACAGGGTTTGGATGTGGATTTGATTGTGCATTTTGGTCATGCCAGGATGGTTAAGCATGAGCAGGTTCCAACGATTTACGTGGAAGCCCGAGCTAATGTGGCAGTGGATAAGGCGGTTGAGCAGTCTCTTCCATTGTTGATCGGCTACACCACCGTTGGCTTGGCAACTTCTGTTCAGCATCTTCAAACTTTGAATCAAGCAAGAGAAATCTTAACTCGCGCAGGAAAAACTGTCATAGTCGGCGACAGCGGACAAATCGCTTACCCCGGGCAAGTCAGCGGCTGCAACTATAGCAACGCAAAATCCATCGCCGACGAAGTCGAAGCCTTCCTGTTTGTCGGCGGCGGAATGTTCCATGCTTTGGGCATCGCGCTTAACACTTCTAAACCAACCATCATAGCCGACCCATACGACAACAGAGCATACCCGATTACTGCTGAAGCCCAAAAAATCCTCAGGCAACGCTTCGCAAGCATCCAAGAAGCCAAGAACGCTAAGAAATTCGGGATTTTTGTTGGTTTGAAGCCTGGGCAGAAGCATATGGACAGCGCGCTACACGTGAAGGAGTTGGCGGAGAAACACGGCAAAACCGCGTACCTGTTTGCGGCACGGGAAATCAACCCTGAAACCCTCCTGGAGTTCCCCTCTATCGACGCATATGTGAACACGGCTTGCCCACGTGTTTCTCTTGAAGCAACGGGAAAATTCCAAAAGCCCGTTTTAACGATTAACGAGTTTATGGTTGTCTGCGGCGAATCTTCATGGGAGAACATGCTCAAAAAAGGCTTATTCGAAAAATAGATTTGGAGCGGTTCCTCGCAACCGTTGCCCCGCAGCCTAACCCACAGGTGCATCTGGAGCAGTACACGGTTGCGGAGCAGATTGCCGCGAACATGCTTTTCATCGCTGCCTACGCTAACGACGACGTGGTCGGCAAGTCAGTGTTGGATTTAGGCTGCGGTACAGGCAGGCTCGCTTTGGGCGCATCGTTCGTCGGTGCCAAGGAAGTCGTTGGTATTGACATCGACCGCTCCGCCATCCAAACCGCCTCCGAAAACAAGAAGAAGACAGGCTTGAGCAACGTCCAATGGGTTCTGGGCGACATAAGTACTGTGGCTGGATGCTTCGATACGGTTTTGCAGAATCCGCCCTTCGGCGTGCAGACCCGAGAAGCCGACCGGGCGTTCCTGGTGAAAGCCCTTGAAGTCGGCAAATCGGTTTATTCGCTTCATAGCCACCCCCAAGTCGATGTACGCTTGATTAAGCAGCTCAAAGCCAGCCAGGGATATCTGCAGGTTCAGGCTTCTCCTTTTCTGGAACGGTTCATCGCGCAGCACGGCGGCTCCGTCAAGGCAGTCTACGCTATGGTTATGACGATTCCCAAAATGTTCGACTTTCACACAAAGCCCAAACACGACTTTGTAATCGACATGTACCTCATCAAAAGGAACGAGCCCTGAGAATCCCAAAGGGATGCTGGGGTTTGGGCACAAATTTTAGATATTTGTGTTTGCAATTTTTTTAGCCCAGACCCTTGCGGCTTGAGTATCTTCACGATTTGGGTGCCCCCGCCTCAAAAAATTCCATCCCCCATAACAAACAAAGTAATCTTCACTTACTCGGTTACCTTTAGTTTCCAAAATCGTTTTGAGTTTGGCAATGACGTCTTGCTTGGTCTTTCCTGCTCCACCCCAAGTTAGAAAGAGCGCAAAGACTTTGGGTTTTTTAAGGCTGACTGTTTTGAGGTAATCTACTATGTCTTGGTTGGGATTGCCATATTGGATGCCTGTACCCACAAAGATTAAGTCGCAGCTGTCCAAGTCAACCGAGTTTGCCAAGTTGGTTTGGGTTACCTTTACCGATTCGCACATAAGTTCTTGGGCTATCTCGTCCGCGATTTTTCCTGTGTTGCCGCCCTTGGATGCGTATAGGACAATTTGCTTCATGACGTTGCCTCAGTACCCTGTAAGTATAGTAGTTTTTGCCAAAAAATATGGCTTTCTAAGTTTGAACTGGAGATTTTTTGGGTTACGCGCAGAAGGTTTATTTTTGTTTATTAATCAAAAGGTTTATTGCGTCGAATGGAAACTAAGGATATGCATTTATCAAAATCAAGCTTATTCACAATTTAAAGGGAACCATCATGAGCTTAAAATCTCCAGAACAAAAAAGCGGTCATTTAGTGTTGCCCGGCGAACGCTTGGGCGTTATCGAAGAATTTATTCCCGACTCGGGAACTTTCGTTAAAGACGGCGTTATATTCTCAAAGATTATTGGTCGCTCACTTATGGACCTGCAAACCAGACGCGTGTCTGTCTATCCAATGGTTGACCGCGTCGTGGTGCCGAAAGTTTCAACGGTTGTCATCGGTCAAATCGGCAACGCACAATCCGACAACGTTTTAGTGAAAATCTTCAGAATTGGAAACAAAACGCTTTCAGGCAACTTCGGCGGCATCCTACACGTTTCCGACGTCTCCGACAGGTACGTTGACCAAATCAGCGACGTATGCAAACCCGGCGACATCGTGAGAGCCAAGGTTATCAGCGACAAAAACCAAATCTTCCACTTAACAATGAACGACACAGGCTTAGGCGTCCTCTACGGTTTCTGCTCACGATGCGGAACCCTGCTTGAACAGCATGGATACGACCTTAAATGCCCAAAAGACGGCAACGTAGAAACTCGCAAAATATCTCCAGACTACGGCAAAGAACAAATCTAAACAAAGGCGAAAAAAAACATGAAAGTTAAAGTACTAAAGAAACAAGGAAACGAGCTAAAAATTGAAATTGAAGGCTCAAGCCACGGACTCTGCAACTTATTGGCGAAAAAACTCTTAGACGACAAAAAAGTAGAGTTCGCCGGCTACGACGTGCCACATCCACTAGCTTTAAGCCCCATCATCTACCTCCGCATGAAAGGCGACGCAAAACCTGAAGACGCCTTGGTTGAGGCTACCTCGAAGGTTCGCAAAGCCAACGACGCATTCGGCAAAGAGCTTGAACGAGTTCTCAAAGTATAATCCATAATTTTTTAATTTTTTTAGTATTTTCTGTCAAAACTTGAATCCGAGCAGACTTTCTGTTCTGGAATTGGTTTAATTTAAGAAACCTGCAGCCATTACCTATCTTAGGTTTAAGGGAACCAACTTGAGCCGCCCAAACTTCAGAGTTATAAAACCCGAAATCAGAGTGCTCGGCGTAGACGATGGAAAATTTATTCCCCAAACGCAAGGTAACGCCATAGTCGTCGGCGTTGTTTTCAGGGGCGGCTGCTCCATCGACGGCGTTATGCATACGAACGTCGCAATCGACGGTTTAGACGCCACAGAAAAGATAACTGCGATGATTAACACTTCCCCGCACCGCAGGCAACTGCGTTTGGTTATGCTCAACGGGATAACGTTTGCAGGGTTCAACGTAGTTGACATCAAAAAACTGAGTGCCGCAGTGGGACTTCCTGTTTTGGCTTTGACCCATGAAAAACCCGATTTAGATGGAATCCACGAAGCGCTCAAGAACCTGCCCAACAGTGAGGAGCGCTGGCGCATGGTTCTTGGGGCTGGAGAAATCCACGAGGTACAGAACAACGGCACCGTTGTCTACGTGGGTTTAGCTGGGATTTCACTTTGCGACGCAGAAAAAATTATAAAGTTAACCTCCACCAGAAGCTGCTTGCCCGAGCCACTGCGTGTTGCACATCTCATCGCATCTGGAATCACTTCTTGACGGCTAAAAATTGAAAAAGTTTAAAAGGCACAGTGCTAAGGGAATCCCAAAACGGATGTGGATTGAGGTACTATGGAGTTCTGCCCTAAATGCGGTTCGCGTCTTGAGCCAAAGAAATCTAAGAGCGGTAAAGAAGCAACCCTAGTTCTTGCTTGCGCAAAATGTGGCTACAAGAAGTCGGAAGCAGACCAAAAATGCGAGCCCAAAGTGGTGCCTAAGGTCATCCAGCATAGTCCTCAGCAGCTAGTTGCTGTTATCGGTAAAGAGGAGCAGAAGCTAAACACGTTGCCGACGGCGCGTGTTGAGTGCCCAAGATGCGGCAACAACATCGCTTATGTTTGGCAGGTGCAGACACGAGGAGCAGATGAGTCTTCAACCCAGTTTATGCGCTGTACAAAATGTAGCTATACGTTTAGAGAATACAGCTAAACGTCTGCGGTTTTATTTTTCTCCTCTGCTAACGGACACTAAAACATTAGTGTAGTTTGGCGTATTCTTTTTTAAATCGTTGACCTATGGTACAGATGTGCATCTCTTGACAAGCACACCAAACCCATCAAAAAACAAAGAGCACCAAAACACCATAATCAAGATTCTGCCCCTCATCGCCTTCGCGGTTCCCCTCGCGCTGCTGTACCTTCTAAACCCCATGGATTCGTACTTGAAGGTTTCAACGCAGGATTCTTTCCAGTTAATGTGGAAGGGCAGAACTTTCCAGTTGTTCTTCGTGTGGCTGGTGGCGCTGGAGTTTATTCTTAGTTGGGAAACAATCAAGCTGAAAATAAACGCACTCAACAAGTCAAGAGCCGCCGCGTTTGCTCTGGTTCTACTGTTACCCACCCTGTATGTGCTGATTGAGTATTACTTCGGATTAAACGGCGCCATCGCAACTTGGGCGGGACAAAGCGGAGTTGCCTTCGCGGATTCGATGCCTCTTGCCATAGAGTACCTTGCCTTTTCGCTGCTCTTCTGCTTCGCCATTTTTCTATCCTTCGGCAAGAAAGGATTGGCGGGTTTTGCATTGCCCGCATTATTCGCGGGGTTAATCGGGGTCATCTACACCATCGACAACGTTTTTCCCTACGGACAATTCACGCCCTTCCAGCTGCTGGTTCCAACCACTGCCAGCCTTGCCGCTGGGGTCTTGAGGCTGATGGGAAACACCGTCGTGATGGGAACAGACATTGCAACTTCGATGCCTACTCTCCAGGTTACGGGGGCATTGGGGTCGGCGAAGTTTGCGGTTGCGTGGCCCTGCGCTGGCATCGAGAGCCTGCTGATTTTTACAGCTGTGGCATTGCTGTTTTTGAAGCGAATGAACATTTCATGGAAAGCTAAAATCGGCTACTTCGCTTTTGGCGCTGCTGTAACTTACTTCATAAACGTCATGCGGATAGTGACCATATTCACGATTGGAATGCAATACGGTGTGGATTCGAGTCAGGTGGAAGCATTCCACTATTACTATGGACCGTTATACGCGATGGCATGGATTGTTTCCTATCCATTCTTGATTCTTGCAAGCCAAGTGGTTTGGCATAAAATTAAAGTCAGGAAACCTCAACCAACACGGCTAAGCCCTGCTTAACCAGAATCTGCGCGTTCTGAGGCGGCAGCGACGCAACATCCTCCGCTACGAAGGGACCGTAAGACTTCATGTCTGCGCCCATAATCGCTGGGATACTCTTCAAGAACCGAATAGTGGACCTTTTATGGGTCGGAGGCGCGGATGTAGCCGTTGCGGTGTTAGAATCTGTTTTGATAGTAACTTTGATTGGTTCAGTTGACAGTTGACCCAGCATTAAGTCCTCAGTGAACTTGTGGTAAGCTTTGGCGAAGTCGGCGAAGGTCTCGCACATCCTGACTTCTTCAACCGTTAAAAACTCCACAGGCAACTTCTGGCTCTTAGTCACGATTTTAACGATTTTCCTATACCTTGCCCCCAGCAGTTCCTCAAGCATCCGCTCGACGTTGAGCGATTCATGGGTTAACAGGTTCATTTTGACGGATTTTTTGTCCTGAACCTTATCTTCTTCTTTGATGTGGCGTAGGTACTCTGAGATTTTGCCGTAGAAGTCAAGAGGCAAAGCGCCAAGTGTAGGGTCATCGGTTTCTCTTTGCCACGCCGCATACAGTTCATTGTACATTACTGCGCAACCTCCGCTCTTCTCTTACAGATAAGCATAACCGCTGCAGCAACGGGCAACTCGACAGTTTGATTCTTGTATGGACCCAACGTTTCTCCACTCATTCTAAACTCTGGCGCGTCAGACACCAACACCTTCATCTTGCCCTTTTTAAAAGCTACCGCTCCAGTGAAGGGGTCAAAATCCTGAAGGTTCTTTGCTGGAAACTCGACTTTTTTCAGGCCCGTTTTTCCGTGGAGGGTGCCGTTCATGCGGATTAATCGGTGGATGTCGGTTGTGACGACGGTGTCAATCTTAGAGGATTGCTGGTCCCTCACGTATTCGGCTAGATTGAGCCAAGTTTGGACGCTAACGCCCTTGATGCTTTCCCATTTGCCCTCGTTAATAGCCCGTTTAATGATGGTTTCCTTGTCATCAACAAGAACTTTATTTTTTAAGCCGACGGCTTTAAGGTCTTCTTTGGTGGCTTTTTGCAGGAATTCAGCCATCCCCAGTTTCAATCGGCGGTTCCACCCGAAATCATGTAAACTAAACTTTTTTGCTCCAGCCCCTTTCTTTCTGCGCGGTTCTTTTGCTTCTTTATCCAAAACGGCTATGCCCAACCCCGTCACGTAATCAACTATTTCTTTTCTTGCCATCGCATCCAACGTACGCACGACTTCGTTCTCAACATGAACGTGGTAGCCGCGGTGCCCCGAGAAATACACGTGCAATTCATCTTGGGAAAACCCAAAATCGTTCTCCAGCATGTCGAGGAGCTTGGCAGTTTCGTTGCGGGCGGATTGGATGCAGCGTTCGCATGGCCAGGTCTTGTATTCGAATTTGGTGGCTTCGCAGCATGGGCAGACCTCTAGTGGGAGTCCCCTGCCGCTGAACCCGCATTTGGCGCATTTAAATTCGTCGTGGATTTTATCGCAGTCAGTCGGGATGTGGTCGGCGTCTATGTCGAAAACCAAGTCGGCACCCAACCAGCATTTCTTATCCATATCGTAGTCGGGGTTTTCATAGTAGGCGCAGCTGTGGTAAACGTCTGAGGGCACAGTGTCAGATAGCATGGCTCTAAAATTGTTGAAGTCAGCAAACCTTCGGTGCCTAACCATGAACCGCTCCTTGAACATGAGGTAGCCGAACTCCCGTTGTTCAGGCCTTGAGGTTGCGGGAATCACTGAAGAGGGGTCTTGGTAATACTCCGCAAATTTTTGAAAGACATATTCTCTAGAAGCCTCCATACCCACCCTCCGTTGATGCTACAATTATGATATTACCCTAAATTTAACTTTAGCCGCCTAAAAACGTGCTCCATCAGATTTTGAGCAGGCTCTTAAAACTGTCTAGGTTTTGAATGACGTTGAAGAAGAGAGCGCCAAAAGCAAGCGCGGCAACCATGAAGATTAACCAAACCGCCGTTGCTTCTAACTCTTTTTTGCGTTGAGGAATCAACATGTAGACGAATATGAACGGCAGATACCAATTTTGGAAGTAGGGCAGCGTGAAACTGGGCAGCAGCATGAAGAGCGCAGACAAAGAGAGCAGGCTGTTCTTGTTTAGCATGTAGAACACGTACACCAAGGTGCCTGCAAGCGACAGAAGAACCAAGAAGGACTGTTGGCTCCACGAGATTTGAGATTGGCTGGCGAAGGCGTTTATTCCGTTCATGATGAACTCTGGGCTGGTCTTCATCAGAAACGGCGCACTCAAGTAAGCTGTAAAAACGCTGACGAGCCCAAACGCGGCTCCGCCAACGACTTTTTTGTTCCTCAGCAAGCTTCCAGCGTTGTTTACTTCAAGCAGCTTCAGCACCCCCACGATTACAAGGGGCAACAGGAAAATTCCCGCTTGATACTTCAAAAAGACCGAAACTCCCACGAGCAAAAAGAAGTAGTCGTAGCGTTCACTCAAAAACATAGCTACCGCCAACAGAGAAAAAAGGAACGCGACAGAATCGAACATGCCGTTGGCAGCGTAGACCACCAACGACACATAGATAATGTATAATCCAACCATCTTCCAGAACAAATGCATGTCCTTTTTTAAGAAAACTTTGAGGAACAGGTAGAGGCAAACATGTGCAAAAACCAGAAACAACGCTATCTCCAGCTTGTAAACCAACACAGGATCTGAACCACGCTGAAGTAAAACCCCAAAGGGTAAAAACAAAAGAACGCTGCCAACTGGGTACAGATGAGGCATTTCAGGCCAAGTTACAAACATAAAACGTGAATTGTCATGACTTGCAAGAGTCCCCAGCGGTTGGTTGAAGACCGATAAGCCGTCCTTAAGGAATAAGCTTGCACTGTAGGAGTCACGTGCAAGGTCAGTGTACCAGTTTTCGAATGTTCCCAGCGGATTAGAATTAACCGCCACAAAAACCAGCCAAAGCACAAGGGAAAACGCCAGAAACGCAATGAGACGGTTGCGGAAAACTTTGTCTGCTGTTTGTTGGGATGGTTTGTTTTCTGCCGTTTTGGTGAGTTTCTGCAATGCTGGTTGCAACAAGATAACCAACGTTGAGATTAAGCTCACCAGAAAAATCATTTTCGCTGGATACATAAGCCATGCAAACGGCATTTGCCCTTGGGGTTTCTCCACCATTACTTGAAAATGAACCCAGCCTGCATCTGACGAGTTAGAGTAGAAAACCGCTTCATAGTAATTGGGTTCTGCCTGGAACATGTGGATAATGTTTAGGTTTGAAGTGTTGCTGTAGCGGGTACCGTTGGAGGTGATTACGGAGAAGTTCTTCATAAAAGATGTCATCGAATCCACCGTTACGGTGATGTTTTCTCCGCCGTGGAAAGACCCCAAGCCCTTCCTGTACACTTCATTCTGGCTTAGCCTGAAAGAATCATCGATGATTGTGGAGGTTTGATTGTTGCCGGTGGCGACTGGAAATAGACTTACAAGAGATAGAACGATGCTAAGGATTAAGAACGCAATGGCGACTAAGAGAAGAATTTTAGTCGTGTCCGCTTGCTTCATTAAACTCTCAGTTCCGGCTAAAAATATGCCTGCACGTATATAATTCTGCATCGATAAAAGAAACGTAACTCAAAGGAACCTAAGAACGCCAAACTGCCTTCATAGTATACGATAAGAAGCTTTTGATTTCAGTACTTGAAAGCTTGGATTTTCCCCGTTTCCTATTAACGAACACTATGGGCGTTTCTTTTACATTGAATTTTTTTAGAGTCGCCTGCCTAACGGTTTCTATCTGGATTTCATAAGTTTGGCTGTGCAAGCTGCCGATGGCTTCGTTTAGGAATTTTGTGGAGTAACAGCGAAAGCCGCTGGTACAATCTTTAAGTTTTAGACCCAGCGATGCTCTGGCTATGTAGTTGGCTGTTTTACTGATTACTTTTCTCGAGAAGGGCCACCCAGTGATTTTGCCGCCTTCAACATACCTGCTGCCGATGACGATTCCGCAGTCGCATTCCTTCATGGTTGACAGAAGCTGCGGAATGTCTTTGGGATTGTGGGAGTAGTCAGCATCCATCGTAAAAACGTATTTTGGAGGCTGCTGGGTTGAGAGGTAAATTTTGACGCCGTCGGTTATGGCGGTTCCTAAACCTGTTTTTTTTGGTCGGCTGTAGAGCATAACGTGAGGATACTTGGTTTGTTGTTGCTGCACTATCTCTGCGGTTCCGTCGGGGCTTGAATCGTCGATGACCAGTATGGAGACGTCCAGCTTGAGGTTTTCTATGTCGTCGATTAACCTGGCTATGTTGTCGGCTTCTCCATAAGTTGGAAGAATCACGCCCACTTCAGCATTCAAATCAGAGTTCCCTATCAGTTGATAACTCATCAGCTCATCTTGCCATCCTATAGCAGTGTAGTGACCTAATTAGTCTTACCAAAATTTGAACCTGAATTTAACGATTTTTGTTTCCTCTGATAGTACCTTAGCGGGTGATAGATGCTGCGGCACAAATCATCCTTGTTCTTGCAAACCCCGTGAGTCTGCAGAACCGAGCACTGCGGACAAGTGTACTTTGTTCCCGACCCGCGTTCGCCAGCGATGTGCTCGATTTGGTAGCGGGTTAAGCGTTCGTTGTAGTCCGAGAAAGTCTTGAACATGTCGTTGAGTCCTTCAGGCGTCATTCCAATGTTCACCAGAAAAGACGTCAACGTGAACCGTCCAATGTGGCTGAGGTGATGGGCTTGGGCTGCATCCGCGTACAAAGCATTTATGCAGGGCGGGAAAGCAGCTTGGATGACGATTTTTGGCATTTCCTCGATTTCCTGACCCATAATTTCCTGCGCCAACTTCATGAGTTCTTCGGCGATTGAGGTGATTTCTCCGGGGAGGTTTTTGATTTCAGAAACATCCAGCCGTTTCTCGACGCGTCGCCTGACTTCTTCTTGGAGCAGACGCACAACTTTATCCTTGTTCAAGTAAACATTGCCCTTATCCATTATTTGATTCACGAGTTTCCATTCGGAGCCATGCATATGAGCCGCGTTTTTCAAGTAAACAGAAAACCCTATGCGGAAATCCTTGTAGGGTTTCCCGTCAGCAATATCCCAATCAAAATCTTTAGCTATACTTTCAATTTTTTCTTTGGTTGTTCCTGGCTGAAGCATTTGCGTATGAGCCGTTTTTGCTACGGCCAAGGCGTACCTTTTTTTTATCCAGGAATTTTTGGTGGCGATAATTATAATGAGTGATGCAGCAAAAGATGATATCTCTGTGGCTCTGTCCTTGACCATTTCACCTGTATTTACATCTAAAATAGCTTTGTTAACACGCTCTAAAGCTCGGTTAAAGATAGGTTTTTCAGAAGCCAAGCTTCCAATCGTAAACTGCAGTTCCTCTATCTGTTTAGAAGCCTGTTTTAAAAATGGGTATTTGGCAAAATCTTCAGAAGATAATGCCGATTCCATCTGCAACCTGCGTCATTACTCGGTTTCGATTCTTGGCGCCAAGAAGAAAGTTAGTTTTCCCTCTTTTGCCTGTTGGAAATCGATTCTCACGGGCATGTCAGATGAGAATTCAAGAGTTGCAATGTCTGAAGTTGCCGCAGCCGCCTTTATGATTTCTGAGAGGTAGCTTAAGCTGAAGGTTGCTTTGGCGTTTTCTTTAACTTCCAACTCGAGCAATGCGTCGTTGCCCTTTTGCAGCGTGATGGTTGCACCCATCAAGTCGCCTGAGGCGCTTAACGTCAATTTTTCTGGTTCAGCCTCGATTTTTACGTGGTCGCTTACCAGCTGGGCGTCTTCGATGGCTTGGCTCAAGCCCTGAGTTGTGGTTTTGGCTTTAACGTTGAAACTGATTTTCGGTGTAGGAACCTCTTCTTCGGATGCCTCCAGAGTTGACATCGTGAAGTTTCTGCTGTACTTCCCAGTAATTGTTACGAGTAATTTCCCGGTTTTATCGTCCAGTGACAATTCAACTGCTTCTTCTTTTCCGGCGCGTTTGAGGAGTTTAAGAAGTTCACTTATGTTCAGGCAGATTTTTGTGGGTTCAGTGCACAAATACTCTTGGAAAAGCGATTTGGGCCATTCAAAATCAATCATGGCAACCCGCGATGGATCCATAGCGCGGAGTTTAAAGCCTTCAGCGTCGATTTTAAAGGTTGCTTCATCAACAAGAATCGAAATGGCGGTAGCCATATCTCTTAAGAGTTTAGCATCAGACACTTTAAGCTTGAACATATACCCTCATCCTCGCCTTATCATGTATTGTAAATTTATATAGCTATTGATTACGCTTTTAGTTAATAAAATTGTTCCTACTCAAACGCGTAAACAAGCGTTTGGTAATATAAAATCTAAAATCGCGCTGCAATAAGTACCATTTTCCAACAGGCACACACAACGACGAAATCTTCCGCTGGCAAAAATAGATATTACTTTGGGACAGGGCAATTGTTGGGTTGGTGAGAATTAAAGCCTAAAAATGGCTAAAAAACAATAAAATGGGCTTAAATTCCATTTCCAATAGAGCAAGCAACCACTATGTTTCGGTGCAAAGAGCGGTTTTTTGTTTTAAAAGTCATAAAGTATAAGAATGTGTATGTTTCTTTAATGGAAAGCTGGTAGTTAAAGTGAACGTTCCCAAAGAAATCAACACGTACTGTCCAAAATGTAAAGCTCACACAATTCATACTGTATCCCTCTACAAGGCCGGCAAACGCCGAGCACTCGCCCACGGCGAACGCCACCACGCACGCGAAAAAGAGGGTTACGGCGGACAAAAATATGCGTTGCAGCATGAATTTGCTAAAACCACAAAGAAGCAAACTCTGCGTTTAAAATGCAAAACATGCAACTACATGTACCACAAAGATGGCATACGACTAAGAAAGTGTGTCATACAATAAACTAAGGAGATTATAAAAAATGTCAGAATGGAATAAGCTCATCCCAAAACCAAGAAGCGTCTTCCTACGGGTTAAATGCCAGAAATGCGGCAATGAACAGCTAATCTTCAGCAACGTAGTTAACAAAATAACCTGCAACGTATGCAGCGAATTGTTAGCTGAACCCTCTGGCGGAAGAGCAAAAATCAACGGTGACGTCCAAGCAGTCCTCGAGTAGGAATGAGCACCCAAATGGCTCAGAGTAAGCCAAAACTGCCCGTTTTTAGAAGGGACCCATAATTGGTTTGGCAGCTGCGCAAATGCGTAAAATGCGAAAAATACACATTAAACAAAACTAGCTGCCCCTACTGCGGCGGCGCAGTGAGGATTCCACATCCGCCTAAATTTTCCCCCGATGATAAATACCTGAAGTACCGAATGGCAATGAAAAGGAGCGCAGAAGCAGAATGAAAGAAACCTACATCAAAGAATTTGCTGAAATCCACCCTAACAACCCCATTTTAATCGAGGGTCTTCCAGGCTTGGGACTCGTTGGAAAAATCGCGCTCCGCTACCTCATCAAACAATTGAAAGCCAAAAAAATCGCGTACCTCTATTCCCCGCATTTCCCATACTTCGTTCTGGTGAACAAAAAAGGTAACGTGCGGTTGCTAAGAGGCGCATTCTACTACTACCAGAACCCCAAGGGAAACGACATAATCCTGTTCACAGGGGACAGCCAATCGCAAACCATCGAGGGACAATACGAAATCGCCGATCGCATGCTGGATTTCTCCGTGAAACACGGCGTAAAAACGATCGCAACCATCGGCGGCTACCGCATGGAACCTAAAGAGAAACCCAAAGTCTTCATAGCAGCCACTTCACAGGAAGTTTTAAACAAAGCCCTACAAGCAGGCGCAACCTTGAGCACTTCTGGAAGCCCAATTGTTGGTACCGCTGGGTTAATACTTGGTTTGGCGAAATTCAAGAAAATAGAGGCATTATGCCTACTTGGTGAGACACGCGGTTACTTGCCTGACCCATTGGCGGCAAAAAGCGTTCTGGAAGTTTTGGTTTCAACCTTCAATTTTGACCTTGACTTAGCAGGCTTAAACGAAGAAATCGCCAAAGCAGAAACGATGGTTACAAAATTGCAGCAAATAGAAGAGAAACGCGCAATCGCAGCTGAAGAGACTAAAAAGCAAGACGACAAGAAAACAACGTATATTTCTTAAGTAAACTCTTTCTTTATTAAATCAACCGTTTTTAGAGCTGCCGTTCCATCTCCGAAAGGTGACACAGACGGCAACTTCTGCTCCGACTCAAGCGCTTCATGCATGGCGGCTAAAATGTTGTTTTTGTCTGTTCCCACTAATTTGGCGAAGCCCGCTTTAACTGCTTCCTTACGCTCTGTGGACATGCGAATCACCAACACAAGTTTTTTTATGCCTGGTGCAGTGGCTTCTTCCTGAATGCCGCCTGAATCAGTGATGAGTAAACTGCTATTTTTCATCAAAACCAGAAAATCCAGGTATCCCAGCGGCTCAAGAATCAATACGTTCCTCATTTTCTCCATTTGCCCGAGCATTTTATTTTGTTGGAGCCGTTTTCTGGTTCGGGGATGCATAGGGTAAACGATTGGCAACGGAGATTTTGAGAAAACCTCCATGAACGATTCGAGGAATGCGGGGTTATCGACGTTTTCAGCTCGGTGCGCGGTTGCCAAAACGAAAGTTTTGAATGGAATCTTATCCATTATTCTCGATTTTTTTCGGCAAGCGTCAGATGTTGGATGACAGCGTCGATGGATGTGTTGCCGTTAGGTGGATTTTTCCCCAAACGTTCTCTTTCAAAAGGTTAGTTTTCGCTCTTTCTGTTGGCGCGAACAAATAGTTGGAAATGTGGTCGGTTAAGCGGCGGTTGTGTTCTTCGGGCATGCGAAGGTCAAAGCTGCGTAGACCAGCTTCAACGTGTCCGATGGGGATTGCGCGTTTGTTTGCCGCCAGCGCCGCTGCCAATACGGTGTTGGTGTAGCCTTCAACTAAAACTAAGGATGGCTCAATTTTCCCGAGCAGCTGATCCATCTTCGCCAATATCTCTGCGGTCTGTGCACCGGGGAGGAAGACTCGATTTTCAAAGAGTAATCAGGATCTGATAGTTCGAGGTTTTCAATGAACTGCTGGGGCATGTTGTAATCGTAGTGTTGACCGCAGTGGATAAAAACGTGGACAACTTGGCTTGGTTTAGGGCTCGGATTACGGGAGCCATCTTGATTATTTCCGGTCTCGTTCCTGCAACCACGACTACTGGCTTCATACGGTCATCCACGCCTATGTCTTCTTTAGGCATCCTTCGCGTGGTTCATAAATCGTTCCTTCCCGCAGCAGTTGCCCAAGCATCCGTTCAATGTCGCCCCTTGGAATCTTCTGTTTAGTTTCCAACTCGTTTACCAATGCATCTTTCTCCACGATGCCTGTTACCTTCTCCATATCCATCAATGTCGACAGCACAATTGATAATCTGTCTCGGATACTCTTCGAGCGGCCAGTCATAATCAAGTCGATGTCCACTTTGTAGCTGGACATGTCGATTCCAACTTCTTCAAGCGAGCGCTTCATGATGGCTATGGCTGCCTCAGCATCTTCCGCTGAGACTTCTTTTCTTAGAGCAACACGCGCACGAGCTTCGGCAATGCGCACCAGCGATTCCAATTGACGCGCCGTTATCGCTACGGGTGAGCCTTCGGTTTCGCTTGCTGAACGCATAGCCAAATAGAAGTCGCTTAGGCGGTTTAACGCGTCCATGCTGAGTTCGGGTTTGACGCTTTTGGCGAAACTGACGTATTTCCGCAGAAGTTCCGCATCAACCTGCGCTTCTACAGGGCTTACTCCTCTTCGGTGAATCTCCAAAATGTGCCGTGCCATTTTTCTGTCCGACTCCTTGTTTGGCACATCACGGAGAACGAAGATTAAGTCGAAACGTGAGAGGATGGTTACTGGAAGGGAGATGTTTTCTGCAACGGTTCGGTTGGGTTCATACCTGCCCAAGGATGGGTTCGCTGCTGCAAGGACTGCGGTTCGTGCGTTTAAGGTGGCGACGATGCCTCCTTTTGCAACTGAAACCGTGTGCTGTTCCATGGCTTCGTGGATGGCAACTCGGTCTTCGGGGCGCATTTTGTCCATTTCGTCGATGCATGCGATTCCTTTGTCGGCAAGAACCAGTGCGCCTGCTTCAAGGCTCATGCTGCCTCCTTTTTCTCGGACTACGGCGGCGGTTAAGCCTGCGGCGGTTGTGCCTCTGCCCGAAGTATACAAGCCACGCGGCGCAATTCTTGCAACGTACTGGAGCAACTGAGATTTAGCTGTGCCTGGGTCTCCGATTAGTAGTGCGTTCATTTCGCCCCTCACGTTTACGTCTGGCAGGGTCTTGGAGACTCCACCGAAGAGCAGGTACATGATGGCTTCTTTGATGTGTTCTAAGCCGAAGATTGAGGGTGCGATGGAGGTTAAGATTTTGCGGTGTACATCGGGGTCTTTGGAGAGCGCTATCATTTTGGCTTCTTCTTCGGGTGTGGGCGGTGAAGTTTCAGGTTCTTTGCCCAAGACCTCGATGGAGTTGGCGTCTAGTTGGAGGATGAATGTGCGGAGTTTGCCCATGCCCATCAGTGATGGCGCGAATGCGCGTACAGTGCCGACTATTGAGACGTGGTCTCCTGGTCTTGCCACGTCGACTATTTCGTCGCCCACAAGTTTCACAGCTAACACACGCGGCAGTTGTCCTGGTGGCAAATCCTCGGGTTTCTCTTGCAATCTTAGGTCTTGTGAATCGATGAATGTGGATTCTTCCTGGCTGAACTCGAAGGGTCCATCTCTGCCGCAGTCTGGAGCCACACAAACCGATGGCGCCTTCAGAAACTGGCCTGTCTGGTCAACCTGGTTCACGGTGCCGCATCGTTTGCATTTGAAAGCTCCAACCTGAACCATTGGACGCACGGGTGTAGCTCGCACAACGATTCCTTCAATCATGACCAGCTTGCTCATTTGCCGTGAGCCGAGTTTGCGAAGCACTTCTTTGCCGAGCAGCTTTACGATTCTAACGATGACTTTCTCTATTTTCTCGGCGTATTCTGCGTCTTCGATGCGAAGTTGCTCGTAGGCTCCTTTGCCCGCATGCACCAGATATTCTTCGGGCCTGTTGAGTATCAGCTCAGCTAAGGCTTGGTCGAACCCGTATAGCTCCTCAAAATCGATGGTTAAAGAGCCTTTGCCCGTGATGGCTAACTGGGCGATTCTTTGGCGGTACTTTTCTTTTTTGAAAAACTCTTGAAAACGCTGCTGAGGATCGATGGTTTCAAGCTTAGCCATCCTACTTCTCTCCCGCGTTCTCTAAGATTCTTGCTTTCCACTCAGAAATAATTTTTACTAGCTGCTCGTATACGATTCTTTCTTCGCTTGTGAATTTTTTGAGAACTTGGTCGCTTTGGGCTGGAGCTGCGGATATGGCGACGATTTTTTTGAGACGTGAATTGACGATGTCGCGTGCCAGTTGTCTTGCTCGGTCGTATTCTTGGAATTTAATGGAGTCGGGTTGTTTTGATGTTTGGTCTTTGAGGTCGGCAATGAACCTGCGCAGTTTAGGGTAGAAGTCTCCTGGCAACTCGCTGATTTGTCCTGGAATCTGCACGCCTTCCTTCCACTGCACCTTAAACAGTTTGGTGGCGTCTAAGACGTCGTCTTCGCGGAAATGCACCATGCCCTCAGATGCAAGCTGCTTAGCTACCCAAAAATAAACCTCGTACTCGTTGCCCTCGTCGAAGGGACCTACAGTTAAGCCGGCAAGCTTGATTTCTGGACAGTTGCGGTTCGCTACGATTTTAACCATCGAGTTCTCATAGCAAAAGTCCAAAGTGCATATTTTCGCTGCCAAGCTCTATCCCTCTCAATCTATTTGCCCTTTAACGGGATTCAACACATACGACAAATGGAGTTTTAAGGGTTTGCACTAGAATCGCTGCTCTATTGGAAATGGAATTTAAGCATATTTTACAGGAAAAACGGCTTTTTTTAGCCTTTTTTCTTTTTTTTATACTGTTAAGGGATAGTGTTTTTGGCGGCTATACCCCAATTTTTAAAGCCTCAGCAATTATTCGGTGCTTGTTTTTTCAATTAGTAGTTGTAACAGAAAACTCCCTATTACCACAACAACAACCAACAGGCACCGCAGCCATTTGTTTTTTGTCATCAAAGCTACGGTTGGGCTGCTTTCTGGTTGTACACGCAGTACTAAAGCCTGCAATTAGATTCGAAAAGGACTCAAACCAACATGTAACTACACAATTAAGCGCATACTGAGGCTTCTTTAACCCAGTTAATTCCATCTGTTTTTCGCCCACCTCTAACTTAAACGGCTTCTTTCTTCCGTTAGGGTTTCAGGAAAATGTTTTAAGTCTTCATCACCCACAATTTCTTTCAAGGGTCACTATGACAGAGTCGGAAACCGATGTTCTTGGAGCCTTCGAAGCCAACAACAGATGGATAATAGAAAACTTCGAAGAGTTGAAAAAACAATAGACCTTAGTCATAATTAGTTGTGCTAGAAAAATTATGAGTTTTCCGTAGTTTAGCGGCAGGTATCTTGTGAAAAGCGTAACTATTGATTAGGTAATGGTGGAAATTTTGCGATTTTCTCCAGCGTAGCCAATTACGACTAAGGTCTTTTAAACAATCAGCCAACGCATGTCTTGCTGTCTATCTGTTCTACATATCTACAATATGGTTTAGTGCTTTATAATTTATAATAGGCTTTCAAGGCAAACCAGCTAAAGACAAACATGATGGACCTTAAGAACCGAAAAAAAAATAGAAATTCACCTTAGCTTTACATTAACGCAGCCGCAGCATCCATGGGACATGATGGCTGAAAAAGCGAAGACAAAGCAGCTTAAACAGCAGGCCGCATTGACGAAGCGCTCGGTTAAAAAAAAGGTTAATTTTGAAGAGGAACCACCCAGCCAACCAAACCAAATTTTCATCACTCACCAGCAGTTAGCTCCAGAACAAGAAAGGAAGGAAACCGAGCAGGATTTTAATGAACTCGAAGGTCCCGATGAAGGCATCTTTCTATGTCCAGAGTGCACCTGCTGGTTCACAAACAAAAAAGACTTAAATTTCCACAAAAGACACTGGTGCAGATGCTAAGAACGTCAAACGTGTTTTTCAACGCGCAACCCTAATAAACCATTTTTACTCATCTACATACACCTTGAACTTCGAAAACGTGTATTTCCCCGATTCTGTGGGCTTCCGATGTAAAAACTGCGGAGTCTGCTGCCGCATGCAGCCACCCGACGTAAACAAAACCGAGCAAAAACAAATAGAAGTGAGAGGATTCAAGGATTTTTTGGAGCGCCCAGACGAAACGGGAATCATGTGGATAAAACGAAAACAGGATGACAGCTGCTTTTTTCTCAAAAAGAACAATGAATG
>Ga0209083_1000099_pt1 | contig 131128 bp, 117 predicted proteins | sample AM7aDNAmetaG_FD_184132 | JGI IMG/M metagenome (GOLD analysis project Ga0209083, IMG submission 184132) | Freshwater microbial communities from Finland to study Microbial Dark Matter (Phase II) - AM7a DNA metaG (SPAdes) (version 3) | ecosystem: Environmental > Aquatic > Freshwater > Lake ... | reverse complement strand
TCGCTACTCTGCCCGGTCCACCACAAAGCGTTGGTGGATCTCGCTACTCTGCCCGGTCCACCACAAAGCGTTGGTGGATCTCGCTACTCTGCTCGGTCCACCACAAAGCGTTGGTGGATCTCGCTACTCTGCTCGGTCCACCACAAAGCGTTGGTGGATCTCGCTACGCTCGACCTGCTACATAACCGCTGCTGAAAGCGAACTGCATATTGTAGCCGCCGGATTCACCGGTTATGTCCACAACTTCCCCCGCGAAATATAAGCCCGGGACTTTTTTTGAGCCCATCGTTGCCGGATCAATTTCACTCGTTGCCACGCCTCCGGCTGCTGCCATGGCCTCAGTGTAAGGCCTGTGGCCTTTTACTTCAACGGGCCATCTTAAAAGAGAGACTATAATATTTTCCCTTTCTTTCTCCGCCAGATCTTCACACTTTGTGCTTATGTCAATACCAAGAAGCGGCAGGAGAACCAGTGCTATTTTCTTTGGAAGAAAACCCGAAAGGAACTCCGCGACGGTTTTTTCCGGCCTGAAATCCCAGGCCTCGTTCCTAATATTTTTGCAGAGAGGGAGAAAGTTGATAAATACTCCGGCATTATTCTTAATTCCGTCAACAATAAACAGCGAAGCATCCAGGGTCAAAGGGCCGGAGATACCGTACTTTGTAAAAAGCAATTCCCCGCGGTATTTCTTCTCCACTTCTTTAACAGAGATCTCCAGCTCTGCCTCCACCCTCACGCCCTGAAGCTTGTGAAACCAATTCCCAAAAAGCTCAAGGGGAACAATAGCCGGCCTGAGAGGAATTATTGTATGCCCGAACTTTCCGGCAAGTTCATAGCCTGAATTATCGCTTCCAAGCTGGGGATACGCACAACTTCCCGAGGCAATAAGAACTTTTTTTGCTTCGTAGGCATTTCTCCCTGTTTTTATCGAAAATCCATTCTTATTTTTTGCGATAGAAAGCACTTTTTCAGAACTTTTAACCGTGACTTTATTATAAACCAGCTCTCCTATTAAACAATCAATAATAGTCCCCGCATCTTCAGTTACAGGAAGGACCCGCCCAAAAGATTCCGTTTTCAACAGGACTCCGCGTTTCTCAAAAAAGTCCATCAGGTTTTTATTGTCAAATTTTGAAAATATTTTTTCCAAAAATATTTTATCACCGGAGTATTTACCAAGGTTTAAGTCGGAGTTGGTAAGATTACATTTACCGTTGCCGGATACGCGGATCTTTTTCCCAAGGACGGGATTTTTATCAATAAGCAGGACCTTTTTATTATTTCCGGAAGCTGTTATTGCGGCCATAAGGCCCGCGGGACCGCCTCCGATTATCAGCAAGTCTTCCATTTATTTTTTATCTCTCAGCATAACAAGAAGCATTTTAAACCTGCCCGCTCCTTTGAGCGCGTGCGGCCTGCCCGCGGGCAAAATAATGAACTCTCCTTTTTTCACAAGCCGGGTTTTTCCGGAAATAGAGATATTTACTTTTCCGTCCACTACATAAACTAGAGCGTCAAACGGCGCTGTATGCTCGCTCAACCCCTCGCCTTTCCCAAAAGAAAAAACTGTAACCGTCCCGGTCTTTCTGTTAAGTATTTCCCTGCTGACAACCGCGGCAGCTTGATATTCCACAAAGTCCTGCAAAGTAAATATTTTTCCTCTGATATCAACATTCTTTTTCATTTTTCCTCCAAAAACAAACCCCGGGACCCGCCAGGGCCCCGGAGCTGTTCTTTCTTTTATCAGCGTGATCCTAAAGTTCCGTAAGCAGTGGAATCTTTCTACTAGAACCTCATCTGTATTGCCATAATAGTTGACCGCTTATAATCTGAAAGTAAAGGATCATAGGTCTGCCTCATGGTAAAGAGGAAGATGACCCCCGGCGCCATTTCCATGCCGACCCTGCCGTAGGCAACGGTATTCGGGCTCTTCAGAGTGACAATATCTATATCTTTTTGTTCATAGCCAATGGCGACTTCAGATATCTTCGGAATGAAATTGCCTTTGTAGCAGGCCTCGCCTCTTACATAGGGTTTTTCCCCCTCATACTGCTGATAGGCCGCTACTAAATTAAGCCAGGGTAAAGGACGCGCGCCCAGCTGGCCGAAAACACCTTTGACCCGCGGGCCGCCGGCAGCAGGCAGCAGAGCCGGACGGCTATCCTCATAAGCATAGTCAAAGAGCCCGGCCACAAAGTTGGATTGCATGGACCTGTATTCTAACTGGTAGTCAAAAAACGCGACCTTCCCCATTATTCCGGGAGCTGCAAAACCTTCGCCGCCGTTGCGGAAAACACCATAGTCGGCATAAACAAGCACGCTCAACAAGCCGGTCTTAATAAGCGAGATCCCGAGATCCGCGCCATAAGCGACAAGAGGGGCTTGCTCCGGTAAATAGACCTTTGTGGCACCTGCCAGGACATATTTATCCTTGGCCGGGTTGTAGTCATAAATCCCGGTAACACCCGCTTGAAGGAAACTTGGAATAATGTCGTAATAAATCCGACCGGCATACAGTCTTCCCCAGGTAATGTCATTGCAAAATCCTTCTATACCCAGAGCGCCCAGCCTGATATCCGTTTCCGCGCCAAAGACACGGTTATAGACATCCACACCGACATTAGAATACCTGCTCACCATAAAGCCGTGCCCAAGGGTCGAGTTATCAAGCACTCCAAGTTTTAAGTAGAACGGTTCGCCTTTTATTCCATAGCGGACATATTTAAACATGCTCTCCAGCGATCTTTGCAAATTTTTCCAGTCATCTTCTCTGATCCCGTCATCATTCCAGAGGAGCCTGACATCAAAGCCCACGCCGAATTTTCCGAGTGTCAACTCATAGAAAATACTCATCATGTAATAGGTGTTGCCGTCAATGGAAACCGCGCCGAAAGAACCGCCAAAATTGTCACCGGCACCGCCGGCAGAAGGGGCCTTTTTTTCTTCTTTGGCAGGTTCAACAGCAGACTCCGGAGCTTTTTTGGGTTCTTCTTTTTTACCGTTCCATTCTTCGTCCAATTTATCCTTCTCTGCTTTGTCCATTTCCTCCGGCTTGCCCTGGAAAGCGCCGGCATAAGAGGCTTTTTCACCGGCCTTAACAAATATTTCACTTTTGGTAAAGCGCGTCTATTAAAGCAACTATACCCTGGAGAACCTTTAAAAACCCGCCGTTAAGATCGGCATCAACTATAAACTCGGTGCCTTTGACGGCCGCTATGATATTTTTTGTCTGGACCTGAAAAGTGGAATCATCTTTCTGAACCGTGAACTTGGCCTTGATCTGCCCTATCCAGAGCTTGACCAGGGTATCCCCTTTCCGGTTCTTATCCTGCATTTTAAAAAGAGTGAGCGCCGTGTTTTCCTTTAGATTGAGCTTGCTGCCATCCTCGAAGGTTAACTCAACCCGGCCTTCTTTTGTTCTCAATTCATCGCCCTGGTTAAGAACCTGCCCCAAACCGGCAGGAGCCCAGTTTTGTTTTTTATTTTCATCCGGCCGGGAAACTTCAACAAGGCCTGAAAGCCCGGTTATTTTTGCCGAAGAGAGTTCCTCTCCAAAAACAGCGCTTGAACAGGCAAAGCAAAGAAGAAACGCCGTTATCATAAGCTTTTTCATAAATTCCTCCTGTTTAAAAACTTTTTTTACTCCGCTGCTTACTCATTACGCTCAAGTATATTATAGAAAAAACCCTTTGTCAAGGAAACAGCAACACACCATCTGTTTTATATCATTTTTATCCGGCCATCTCCCCATTCCACCCCATCTGATCTTATCTGTGCCATCTCCCAGCTATTCGCCCCATCTGATCTTATCTGTGCCATATCATTTTAATCTGTGTCATCAGTCCCAAAACTTGGGACTTGATACTACCGGCCGCTTAGGAATATACTTTATCTATAAGTCCTGCTCAAAGAGGTATAAATGAGGCCGGTAATATTTGCAAGCAAATGCCTGGGTTTTGAAAACTGCAGGTGGAACGGAATGATACTTCATTCTGAAATAGTGGAACTACTAAGGCCTTATGTTGATTTCATTTCGGCCTGCCCGGAAAAAGAGATAGGACTGGGGGTTCCCCGGGCCCCCGTGCGTGTTATAGAAAATAGCAAGGGTGTCTTTCTCCTCCAGCCTTCTACCGGACTGGATCTTACGGAAAAGATGGACATTTTTTCTGCCGCTATTATCAAGACCCTGAAAAAAAGAGCCGTTGATGCGTTCATTTTAAAGGAGGGTTCCCCTTCCTGCGGCTGTAAAAACGTGAAACATTACGCGAAAGCGGAACAGAAGAATACAACAACCAAAAGTTTCGGTTTATTCGGGCAAAAGATAACAGAAAACTTTCCTTTCACCGCTCTTGAAGATGAAGGCCGGCTTACGAATTTTACTATCCGTGAAGTTTTCCTGACCCGTCTTTTTACGACAGCAGCTTTCAGGGAAATAAGGACATTAGGAAAAATAAAAGACCTGGCGGCCTTCCAGGCAAAAAATAAACTTCTTTTTCTTGCGTATAATGAAACCAGCATGCGAAAGCTGGGAAAGCTCGCGGCAAACGGGGCTAAAAAACGGGCTGAGGAAACCTACAAGGCCTACGCGGAAGAACTTTGTAACGTTTTCAAAAACCCGGCAAAACCGGGCGCCGCGGTGAATGTATTACAGCATGCCTTTGGTTATTTTTCAAAAGAAATCTCAATAGAGGAAAAAGCGCATTATTTAAGACAGCTCGAGAAGTATAAAAAAGGCTCGCTTCCCTTAAGCGCCGTCACGCTCCTTACAATGGCCTATATTACCCGTTTTAAAATATCCTATCTTCTGGAACAAACTTTTTTTGCGCCTTATCCCGAGAGTCTTGTCACTATCTCTGATTCCGGCAGGGGCAGGGACTCCTACAGGTAAAAAACAGCTCTACCGGCCTTATCCGTGCTTGTTCTTTACTTCTTTCCCTTGCAGGCGGCTTTAACTGTCTTCAACTCATCTTTCAGTGCCTTAATGTCTTTGCGCAGTACTATCTTTTCCGAAATTAACTTGTACAGCTCGGGGTTCTTTGCTTTTAACTTTTCAAGCTTTGCGGCCTTTTGCTCCTTCGTTAATTTTCCTTTTTCACCCTTTTTCTTTCCTTTCTTTGTTTTTTCTCCCCGGACTGCTTTGATCTTATCTTTTAATAATTTCAGTTCTTCCTTTTTCTCCTTGATCTTGACTTTCAGGGCCTTAGCTTCCGGGCAGCCCTTGGCTTTTCCACCGCCTTCCGCGCCATACAAAGAACCGCCGGCTATAATTATCCCCAGCGCAACTACTGCTCCGATCAAAATCTTTATTTTTTTCATATTTACGGCATCCTCCTGTAATTTTAACTTACATCTCTTTGACGGGAGAACAGGCAAAAGGTTTATGCCAAAATCATAAAGAAATATTTTGGAATTTTGGCTGATAACACATATAGAAATGAGCCGGCACAGATAATAGCTTTTTAAAATATAATACGTTAACTATTTTGTTTCGAGTTTTGAATTTGAATCTTCGAATTTGATCATACTATCCCAGGTATTTACTGGAAATTGGCATTCGTCTGTCCCGGCCGAAGGCTTTGGGGGTTATCTTTACTCCGGGGGGAGACTGGCGGCGCTTGTATTCGCTCAGGTCAACAAGGCGGGCGACTTTCATGACAGTTTCCGGTTTGTAACCTTTTTCTTTTATCTGCCGGCAATCAAGATCCTCTTCAATATATAATTTTAAGATAGGATCAAGTTCAGAATACTCCGGAAGAGAATCCGAGTCCTTCTGGTTGTCCCGGAGCTCCGCCGTCGGGGCCTTAAGAAGTATGTTTTCCGGGATGACCGGTGAGAGAGAATTTCTGTACTTTGCTATTTTATATACCAGCATCTTAGGGACATCCTTGATCACCGCGAACCCTCCGGCCATATCTCCGTACAGGGTCGCGTAGCCGGTACTCATCTCTGATTTGTTCCCGGTGGTCAAAACTATCCGGTTAAATTTATTTGATAAGGCCATCATAATATTACCCCGGATCCTTGCCTGGAGATTTTCCTCGGTGGTATCAGGTTTTCTGCCTTCAAAAAATGGCGTTAAAAGTTCCAGATACTGTTGAAAAATATCTTCTATGGGAATAATTTTGAAATTAATGCCCAAATTTTTTGCCAGGCCTTCCGCGTCCTCTCTTGAGGCCTTTGAAGAGTACCTGGTCGGCATAAAAATCCCGGTGACATTTTCCCTGCCCAGAGCATCAACGGCTATGGCCGCGACTATTGCCGAGTCAATACCGCCGGAAAGGCCTATAACGACCTGTTTAAAGCCGGTCTTTAAAATATAGTCCCGCGTCCCGAGCGTAAGCGCGGTATAGACTTCCTCTGCCAGAGGAAGTATCTTTGATCTTTTTTCAGGTATCCCCGGTTTCTCTTCCTTTACACCAAAAGGAATATCAACAACCAGCAGTTCTTCCTTAAAGCCTTCCGCGTGGGTCAGGATCTTTCCGGCTCTATCCACCACCATTGAATAACCGTCAAAAACCAGTTCATCCTGGCCGCCGACCATATTCGCGTATATAATATAGACTCCGTTATCTTTCGCCTGCTTTTGAATGACTTTTTCTCTTTCTTTCACTTTGCCGGCATGGTAGGGCGACGCGTTTATTGTGATAATCACCTGCGCCCCGGAAGAAGCTTCCGCTTTTACCGGGCCTTCCTCCAGCCAGATATCCTCACATATATTGATGCCTATTTTTACGCCTTTTACTTCCGTTACAAAAGGCCTTTCTCCCTGCTTAAAATATCTTTTTTCATCAAAGACCCCGTAATTAGGCAGGTTCATCTTATGATAGATGCCTTTTACAATAGAGCCGTCATTTATCAAAGCAGCCGCATTAAAAATATCTTTTCCTGCTTTATCAACAAAACCGATAATCACAGAAATACCCTTAGCAAACGCGGTTATCTCTTTGAAAGTTTTCAGGTTATCCTCAACGAATTTTTGTTTAAGGAGGAGGTCCTCAGGCGGGTAGCCGGTTATGGCAAGCTCCGGAAAAATAGCAAGATCGGCCTTTAAGGCCTTAGCTTTTTCAATAAAATTTTTGACTTTGGCGGCGTTTCCCGCAAAATCCCCTACAGTGGTATTTATCTGACAGACAGACAGCCGCATAATAACTCCTGAGAATTGCTGATTACTGACAGCGGATAACTAATTTAGGCAGTATCCGCTCTCCGGCTATGCCGGAACAAACCATATAATTAGCAATCAGTTATCAGATATTAGTTATTGTTTATTGGTATTAATGCATCATGACGCAGGCGCCGTGGATTACTTTAATACCGTTCTTATTGCAAAACTCAACAGCTTCAGCGCTCTCCGCTCCGGGCTGCATCCACACGCGGGTAAGCCCGAGTTTCAGGCATTCCTTCACCGTTTCTCCGGTTATTTTTGGAGGAACAACTATATCCACCACGTCTACTTTTACCGGAAGCTCAGAAAGCGATCTGTAACATTTCACGCCATGCAGCTGCTCCAGCCGCGGATTAACGGGATACACGGTGTAGCCGCGGTCCAGTAGATTTTTTGTTATTGTATGACCGTATTTTTCCGGATTTGAAGACGCTCCGACAACGGCAAAGGTCTTTTGCTTCATAAATTCTTCGATAAGTTTTTCGTCCATGAATGTCCTCACAGTTCATAAGCAAAGCTTTTCTCGCCAGGAATTATATATCCTTGTCAACATTCGTTGACAAAGCGAGATAAGGTTAATAAAGTTTATAATGTTTTACACTAATGTAGTATTTAAATTGATATAACTCCTTAATCTAAAACCTTAAAAACTTTACAAACATTATGAACCTTATAAACGCTCTTTAACTATTCTATTCCGCAATATCCCTATTCCTTCTATCTCTGCTTCCATGATGTCCCCCGGGTTTACCGGCCGGATCCCGTCAGGAGTGCCGGTCGAGATAATATCCCCGGGAAAAAGTGTCAGGTATTTTGTTATATATTCAAGCATCTCCGGGATCTTGAAAATAAAAGTTCCGGTAGAATCTTTCTGCTTAACAACCCCGTTTACCCGAAGTTCAAGTTTTAAATTGTTCGCGTTCCTGACCTCATCCTTTGTAACTATCCAGGGGCCCAGCGGGCAGAAGGTGTCGATACTCTTTGACCGGAACCAGGGCTGGTTTTTTTTGAAATCCTGCGCCTGGATATTTCTCGCGGTCATGTCATTGAGAATGGTGTAGCCAAAAACATATTCCATAGCTGCCCTTGCTTTTACTTTTGACGCGGTCTTACCGATAACAATGGCAAGCTCGACTTCGTGGTCCACCCTGGCCTCTTTGCCGTATTCTTTTTTCATAAAGAAAGGATAACGGACCGGCTGGCCGGGGCCAATGACGGAAGAGTTTGCTTTTTCAAAAATTATGGGCTCGGCCGGCACCGGCGCGCCCTGCTCTTTGGCGTGTTCCGCGAAATTTCTCCCGAGGGCTATTATCTTCCCCGGTTTTATCGGAAGCAGGAATTTTAAATTGTCTTTAAGCAGATACCGGCCAAGTATTTTTTTATCCCCGGCCCATTTTACAGCTGCCGCAAGGACTTTCAGGTCAAGCAACTCCGCTCCAAGCAAAGACACCAGGTCGATTTCCCCGGGCAATATCTTTCCGCTCTGAAAATAGTAAGCCCGAAGTAATCCGGTCAGGCAGTAGTTTTTTCCCCCGGTTTGTAAACCAAGTATCGCTTTACTATTTAGTTCATAAGAGAATATTTTCATACAATTATTATATCAAAACGCGGGGAAGTGATGCAAAAAAAGTTCAAGTTCCCGGCCTTTTGGCTTTTCACTTCTGCTATTTCCCCAAAATCCTTCATCTTATCGAACGCGCTCCGGCATATATCGTTTTCCCTAACATACAAAGCCGGAGTGCGGGCTCCATGGTTTGCGCCGCCGCTTGAACCGGTACTCCTATTTGAACGAGGCAATATTCTCACCGACTGTGAACAAATGGCCGGACGCGGGGTCCATTGTCAAGCGCGCTGCGCCCAGCAAACTGGCAGGCGCAGTCGCCCCAACCGTCAACATGCCCGTTACCGGATTGCGCGTGAAGAATCCTGTCAAACCCTTAGCCGCGGTAAAAGCGCCTTTTTTACCATCCGCGCTAAAGGCAAACCAGAAGTGAGAAATTGCATACTGGCAGCCTCTTAGTCCCAGGAACTTCGGGTCGGCATTGCCGCCGGAGACCACCTTCAGTTTCCCATTCTCCGGATCTCGCTCAAAAATGGTTAATTTCTTGCCGAAGGCATAAACGTGACGGCCATCCGGAGTGACAGGCGCGAGATAATCATCACCTATCGCTTCCCCTGCCGGAGCAAGATATGCCAAAGCACCGGTTTTAACATCACAGGTGTAGGCATCCACTGTTTTATCTTTCAAGTTCACATGATAAAAATTGCGTCCATCGGGTGATGCGACCATCCAGCCGTAAAGCGATAGCCCGTTCGTTGCTATGCGCCCATCCTGAACTACGGCGCCTTTTTCGTCGAAATGCCACGCCGCCACCGGTCCCTTCTCTGCCCGCGTGAATGCGCCGTAGATCCGATCCACCGAGGAGACATATTGATAACTCCAAAATGTGTGTGAGGCCACAGGCGCCTGTTTGCCTTTAAAGGCCGGCTTACCTGTCTGTTTATCAAGTGTGTACCAAACCAGTTCGTGGGGGCCATGATTGCCGAATACGAAGTATAACAGCATATTGCCGTTTGCTAGTTTGCGGGTGAAGGCATTCATTATGCCGCTGGTTGGATCCGGCGTGAAGCCAAATGCTGTAGCGCCAATGTATTCCATTTTTGCCGTGTTTAGGTCGCGCTTGAACTGCAGGACGTACCCGGCCGAACTGACCGTGTACACCCACTTGTCGAAAACGCAGATCCCGGAAGACCACCCATCGCCTTTCCAGGCCGGCTTTCCGGGTTCAGGATCGGGAAAATCTTTGGCTTTAAAAATACTGGTTGGAGTCAACGTCTGGTCATCAGCGTTCAGCGCACACGCGCCCAAACCCGCCAGGCCTAGCGCAATGAACACAAGGACCAGCTGCATAATTATTTTTCTTATTCCGTACGCCGTGATCTCATGGCCCGGGGCATAGTTCTTGCGATGCATAGTTCGGGGATGATCTGATTTCATTGTAACCTCCTTACATTTTAGTGTGTATCTTAAAAATATCTCAGCAAATTCAGTAACTTATAGCGCAATCTGATTCGCTTATCATTCAGTATTAATTATCCATTGCTATATATTTTACTTCCAAACTACGCATCTCATCGAGAGCGAGCCGGCAAATATCTTTTCAACGGAAAAATAAGGCTTTTCACCTTCTGCTGCGCCGAGTGCATAAAGGAGCGGAGGATAATGTTCCGTGGTCGGATGAGCGCGGGAAAAATCCCTGTTCTTTTCAATGTTGATAAGGGCCCGGGTATCCCCGTTAACAAGGCTTTGTTTTACAAAACTGTCAAATTCCACGGCCCAGGAAAAAGGCCCGGAATCCATATCCATAAGCATCAGGTTATGAACAACATTTCCGCTCCCGATGATCAGGACGCCTTTTTTTCTTAATACTGCCAGCTCCCGTCCCAGTTCAAACTGTCTCTTCGGGCTCAGCGTGGAATCTATCGCTAACTGGACAACAGGTATATCGGCTTTTGGATACATCCTGCGCAGAACTACCCAGGTTCCATGATCAAGGCCCCGGGTATTATCCAATCCGGTCTTTACGCTCTGTAATATTTCCTTTATCTGCTTCGCCAGCTCCGGAGCTCCGGGAGCGTTATATTCAAGGATATTTAGTTCTTCAGGAAATCCATAAAAATCGTGGATCGTCCCGGGAGCTTTTATATTTGTTACGGATGTTTTCTCCGTGTACCAGTGCGCGGATACGCAAAGCACGGCCCGGGGCCGGGGGAGCTCTGACGCGATCTTTACCCAGCCCTTTTCAAATTCATTATTTTCTATGGCATTCAGGGGAGAGCCGTGCCCCAAGAAAAGCACCGGCATTTTTTGAGATAAACCACCGGAATTCTTTTGGACCATTTCCACCTCCTATATGCCGGACCCGCGGGCTATAAGCAAAAGGGGTCAAAGATATTTTTATTTATTTGATTCTAACATGTTGTCCGGAGTTAATCAAGAACAGGGCAAAGCTCCCTGTAAAAACCTGCAAAAAATATCAGGGTTCGTATGCATTTTCGGGGTTTATCCGGAGCTTAACAAATTTCATTACTTTTTAAGTAAAAAATGGTATATATATCATATGCCTATAAGTGACGTATCTTTAAGAAATCTCCTGGATACCATCGAAGACGGGGTATACTTTGTTGACACCGGCCGCGCTATTACCTATTGGAACAAAGGCGCTGAGTTGATCACCGGCTTCACCTCGGCTGAAGTAACGGGAAAACATTGTTCGGAAAATATTCTTATGCATGTTAATGATTCAGGCGAGTATCTTTGCCTGGGTAAGTGCCCTTTACAAAGATCAATTGAAAAAGACTGCACTATTACCGAGGATATTTACCTGCACCATAAAGAAGGCTACAGGGTGCCTATCAATGTAAAAACCATTCCCTTCAAGGATGCTGCGGGCAAAACTATCGGAGCGGTTGAGATCTTCAGGGAAAGAATGGCCTTCCCTGCCAGGATAGAGGAATTAAAAAGAATGGCTTATTTTGATGTCTTAACCGAGGTAGGCAACCGCAGGCACGCCGAGTACAGCCTGAATTCCAGGCTCCAGGAAAAGATCAGGTACGGCATCGGCTTTGGGCTTCTTTTTATAGACATCGATAATTTTAAAAAAGTTAACGACCTTTTTGGTCATGAAAACGGAGACCTTGTATTAAAAATGGTCGCTAAAACTATTTCAAAAAACATCAGGCCTTTCGATAACACAAGCCGCTGGGGAGGCGAAGAATTTTTGGTCCTGCTCGTAAACATAACGAATTCCGAGCTTGCGCTTATTTCAGAAAAACTCCGCATGCTGGTAAGTACTTCTATGGTACTGGTGGAGAATAAGCCCATAAACATTACAGTTTCCATAGGGGCCACCCTGGCAATAGATAAAGATACTCCAAGAACCCTAATCAACCGGGCCGACAAATTAATGTACAAAAGCAAACAAAACGGAAAGAACTGCGTGACCATTGGCTAGCGGAATTGCTGTTCCTGCCAAAGAGGGCAATTTGCCGGTACTTTACCTGTTAAGAAAAGGATAAATATTATGACAGAACGAAAGATAGCGCTCTTCCCTGAGTTTTCCAGGATCTGCTGCGACCTGTACGACGAAATAAACAAGGAACTTAAAACGGAACAACCGGAGATCTCGGAACACTCTATCGGCTTCATCTACGGCTACCGGGAATCCTTGAAACTTTCTATTTCCAGATTGAACGGTAATCTGGTCTTTAAGGGTTTTTACAACGGCCACGATCTGCTAGTTTCACCCATAGGAAAACACAAAAATGCAGAAACTTTTGCTGCATGCGCGAAATATATTAAAGATAAATTTGGCAGCGGCCGCATAGGCGCTATTCCAAAAACAACGGCCATGGAGCTTGCAGGAGCCGGTTTTAAACCTGTAGCGGACAGGGATGATTTTGATTATATTTACAGCGTGAAAGAACTGATAGAGCTGACCGGCGAAAAATTCCACGCCAAAAAGAATCTGGTAAACAATTTCGTTAAGCGCTACAATTACGAATACAGGGCCTTAGACACCCTGCTGCTCCCGGAATGCCTGGAACTGCATGAAAAATGGTGTAACTTGCGGGATTGCCGTTCAAAATTATCGGAAAATGTGGAAGACCGGATGGTCCTCGAGCTTTTAAAGAACTTTTCCCACTGGAAGCTCTTTGGCGGCGCGATCCTTATTGACGGTAAGGTGCAGGCCTTTACACTGCTGGAGGAGCTTAACCGGAATACTGCGGTAGGGCACGTAGAAAAAGCCAATACGGAATTCAAGGGAATTTACCAGGCTATCAACCAGTTCACGGCTGAAAAACTGCTTTCAAAATACGAATTTGTTAACCGCGAGCAGGATGTAGGGGAACCCGGATTGAGAAAGGCCAAACTTTCCTATAATCCCGTGAGTTTTGCCGAAAAGTACTATATAGAGATTTAACGGCTTGATTGACAAACGGGCTATCCTGTGGTAATATTATTTAATATTAATGCCAGGTAATAAGGGGCATCAGAAGTGAAAACACCTAAAACAAGGTTCTCACTTATCCGGGAAGCAGTCTGGGAACGGATATCAAAAGGAATCGGGGATAATCTTTTAGATCCCGGTTTTTTGACCAACAAAGTACTCCAGCTTGATATCCAGGACTGGGTAATAACTATTGATTCCTATACCTCCAACGGGATAGTCTACACCCGCTTTCGCGCGCCCTTCTTCAATGATGAACGGCTTTCCATAAAGATCTTCACCAAAGGTAAACAAGGCAATGAAATGAAATTTTTCGGGATGCAGGATATTATTGTAGGGTATCCCGATATAGATGAAAAATATATCATCCAGGGCAACAAAAAAGAAATTTTGCGCGGGATCTTCGGGAATGCCTCCCTCCGGGAACTGATGATGGAACAGGAGGAGCTTTTAATACAGGTAAAAGATGATGAAAGCTGGTTTAAAGAATCAATAAAAGAGCCGGTTGATGAACTTTACGTGGAAGTACCTTACCTGATCAAGGATAATGAACAGCTTGAAACGGTTTTTACCATATTTTCTGAAATACTCTCTTTCCTCTGCAATAACTCGGCTGCCTATTTCGTGAAATAACCCTCCAAAGAACAAGGGCCTTTTTAACTATTTTTTTTCCCCGGAATTTAAACCTTTGGTTTTTCAACTATTAAGAAATTCTTTAATCTCTTAAAGGACTTGGGATGCAGCAAAACTATGATCACCCCGCCAATAATATTTCCTAAAGTCACCGGAATAAGGTTATTAAACATCAAAAGAACACCTTCAAAAGAAAGGCCTTTGATCAAGAGAGCCGCCGGCAGAAAAAACATGTTGGCAACAGAGTGCTCAAACCCGCCAATGATAAAAACGGTGATAGGGAATACTATCGCAAGGATCTTGCCCTCGGTAGATACCGAAGATAAGCTGATGACTACCGCAAGGCAGACCAGGATATTACAGAGTATCCCTCTTAATAAAGCGGGCCAGAATTCCAGCGCCATTTTGGCATCCCCTACCTTTACAAGAAGCGCGCCAAGCTTTGAAAGTTCGTTTCCCGCTAAAAAATACCCTGAACCAAAAACAAGAAAAACCACAAGAAGCGAGCCGATAAAGTTACCTATCCAGACTATGGCCCAGTTACGGAGAATATGGACTGCAAAAAATTTTTTCTCAATAAGCCCGGCGGTCATCAGCATATTGCCGGTAAAAAGTTCTGCCCCGGCCAAAAGGACCAGAATAAGGCCGGTGGAAAAAACAACTCCCGCGAACATTTTTGCCACGCCGGGATCAGCGACCCCTCCGGCAAGCACAACGGAGGCTCCAACCGCGCCAAGCGCGATATAAAGCCCCGCAAGTATCGCGTACATAAAAAGCTCAAAAAGGGTCAAACCGGCTTTTTTCTTGCCTATACCAACCAGAGTATCGTTGATCTCTTTCGGGGAAAGTATAAGTGACTCCGGCATAATGTCCTCCTTAAAAAAATGATTCTTTGCTGTTTGCGAACCTTCACCTTTGTCGGGTACGAATTAAACAAAGACACTGGATCCCCGATAAAAACATTCGAGGATGACAGAATAATGGTTGTTATTCTGTCATTTTATACTTACTATTTTTACTTTAAATATAAGGTCTTTTCCCGACAGAAAGTGATTGAAATCCAGAAGGACTCCATCCGCGGTAATATCCACAATAATAGCCTGCATCTGCTGTCCGTTCTGATGCCGGAGCCCTACCTCTGCGCCTTTTTCCAGTTTATAATCCTTCGGGAAAAAATCTTTCGGGAATTTTTGTATCATTTTTTCATCCCTTTCCCCGTAAGCGTCAGCCGCTTTAATATTTATTATTTTTTCTTCGGAAAGTTTCATGCCTAAAACTCCGTTATCAAAACCTTTTATCATTTGCCCGGCCCCGACGTTAAAGGAGAGAGGCGCGCGCCCCTTGGAACTGTCAAAGATCCTGCCGTCTTTTAAGCTTCCTTCATATTCCACTTCCACGGTATCCCCCGTACTGACTACGGTCTTGGCCATCTTATTCTCCTCTCCTTTTATTTTTGCCTCCGCCGTAACAGTTTTATTTTCAAGTACAGGCGTATTGTTTTTTTCCGGGTTTGCGGTACTTTTCACTTCCGGCTTTTTTGTTGTTGGCTCCTCCGCTTGCGCGGCCGTGCAGCCATACGCAACAAGCATCAGGCCTGTCAGAAACGCTAAATATTTTAACTTCATTTTCTTCTGCTCCTCTGGAAGTAACTGCCTTGTATTAAACTTTCATCCATTTTACAGGACCGCTGTCCTTAAAAGAATTTCCACAGGAATATATTATAGACCAGACAACCGGCATATTCAACAATGAAAAACCCCGCTTCCAACAGCAAGTCAGAAGCGGGGCAGTATTCTCCTTTTACAGATTACTTTACGTACTTTTCCGGATTGGCCATAAATTTTTCAGGGCAGCCCTTGCAGCACATAAAATAGGCCTTGCCTTTATAGTCAATTACCGGCGTGGCAACTGAAACTTTAAATTTCTCGGTGGTCATTACCGGGCAGGTAACTTCTTTTCCCAGCTCTGCTTTGGTCGGCTGTCTTACAAAAAGCTTCGCGGGCGCAGGAACCTTTGTGTCTTTCTGTTTTGTGTCTTTCACCTCGCCCTGTTTCATATTTTTCATGTCCTCGTGCTTCATCCCTTTCATATCTGCTTTCATGCAGGTACAGCCTGCTTTGCCGCAGTTCTTCGGGTCTTTCGCGCAAACTTTGCAATCCTTTGAACAGGTACAGGCCATGGACATTACTTTTGAAATTGAACTTTCCCCGGCAACAGGGGCCTTTTGGCCGCAGCCGCCCAGCAGCATAAAAGCGGCAAAAAGCGGTAACACAAACAAGACTAACTTTCTCATAATTACCTCCTTAAGGTAAATTTCTATTATTCATTTTATCAGAAAAACAGGGCCTTTTATATGACAAAAATCACGAAAAAGTAACGCCTTAAATATACTCTTTTTCAATTACCTCTGCCCGCGCGCCTGTATTCTTTTTCGATCTGCAGGGCCATATTTTCAAGCTCAAATATTTCTTCCGCGAATTTTCTTCCGTTTTTTCCCATTTCCCTGGTTTTACTCTTTGAGTTAAGGATGCTTATTACCGCTTCTGAAAGTTTTTTGGGCTCCCCGTAGGAAACTATTTTTCCGTTTATCCCCTCCCGGATGATCTCCGCGGCGACACCTTGGGTGCCGATAACAGGTTTCGCCATGGCCATGGCCTGAATAAGGCTGGTTCCCGGGTCCTCAAAAAGAGAAGAAGAAACTATCAAGTCCGCGGCATCAACAACCGCTGCTATGTCATGGCGGAAACCGGTAAAAATAAATTTATTTTTCAAACCCAGCTCTTCTATTTTTGCCTGCAAGCCTGCTTTGTAAAGTTTGTCTTTTTCGTCAAGCGCGCCGCCTACGAACACGAATTTTGCCTCCGGCAGGTTTCTTAAGATATAGGGCGCGGCTTCAATAAGCGTAAGCTGCCGCTTGTTTTCATTTATCCTGGCGATCATAACAATAATATGCTCGGTATCCGGGAACCCGAAATTTCCCCGGGCTGCCTGGCGGTATTTTCCGGGGACCCACTCCGATTTAAGGTCCAGCCCGTTATAGACCGTAAGGGTGCGTTTGGAAAGTACAGGCAGTGTTTCTAAAATATTTTTTCTGAATATTTCTTTTGAGGCGATCACCTTTGCGACATTGGCAAACATCCAGGTATTCACGAGCCCCATTTCAGCTCCGGAGGTATAGGAATATTTACTCAATATTATCGGGACTCTGCCGGCAAACCGGGAAGCCAGAATAATATTGGAAAGATCAACAGTGGAATGGGAATGAATTACATGTATCCTGTGCCTTAATAGTATTTTGTAAAGCTTATAGATCTTAAAAGGGTTGGGCCTGATGCCTATATCAATATCATAGAGGACAAACCCTTCCGTTTCCGCGTGCTGGTAAATAGCGGTACCTTTTTTTGCGGCTATAATAACGGTATGCCCGTGTTTTGCAAGCTGTTTTGAAAGAGCAATAACATTAAGTTCCTTAACCTTAAAAGCGCCGGAAGAAACCACCTGTAAAACATTAAGCGGCCCCTGCCGCAGGCCGGTTGTCTTTCTCCGGATAAGTTTTCCCACGGCCCGGCGGGAAGAAGTCACGGGCAGAACCACATAATCGAAAAGCACACCCATGCCTTCGACAAAGCCGCCGGCAATATTAGCTCTTACCGAACGTATGACTTTTTCAACATGCTCTTCCTGGGGTTCTATTACTTTTTTAAGCAGCTTCATCGGGAAGGAGCGCATTAAACCCCCGAGCATAAAGATAAGCTGGAAAGCCCCAAAGGTAAAATAACCGAAATACCGGCCAAAATTAATATTCGCGGTACCTATGGAATCTATAAGCACACCGGCCAGTACAGGCCCGACAAAAGCCGTTACGCTGGGAAGCAGCATATTTACCGATAAGAAGTAGGCGCGGTCTTCTTTGGGCGCGAGCTTCAAAACAATATTAAAAGCGCCGATATTGAACCCGGACCAGGCAACTCCCGCCAGCACATAAAGCACGGGAATCACAATAAAATAGTTTGTAGGGGTGGTAATCAGCCAGAGAAAAGGCGTTATCCCTACTATGTTACCGCAGATCAACATTATTGGCTTATTACCGTACTTATCAGCCATTTTTCCCCAGAAAGGAGTGAGCGTAAGATTGGACGCTGTGCTTATCATGCCAAAAGCTGTAATTAACGTATAGCTCATTTTAAGTTCTTTCAGCATGAAGATATTCAGATAAATCCCCATAAAGGAAAGCGCGAAAGCCCAGGAAACATTAAACCAGACCAGGTTCATAAAGTTTTTCTCGGAAAAAACTTTCTGTGTTTTTCTCCAGATAAGGTCGAAGGAAAAACTATCCGTGCTGGACGAAGTATTTTTTGCGTCCGGCAGCCGGGTCAGAAGGTAATAAGATATAAATCCGGCCGCGGCTCCTATGGCAAAAATAGAGGTAAACCCGATGTTTTTATCCGGAACCTTATCCAGAAGCCTGCCCATTAATATTCCGGCGATCATAGCAATAAGCCCGGCGACTATTGACCGCCTGCCGAAATAAAAACCTCTTTCTTTTTCGGGAATAATGTCGCTCATCCAGTTGGTCCAGGCAATAGAAGCCGGTACGCTTATCACCGAAATTACGATAAAAAGAGCGACAAATAGTACTACCGGATGAGAAAGGCCGTTATAAACGATCAAAAAAGGGATCAGAACCGGGATCACCCATAATAATCTTATAGGCATAATAAGTTTTAATGTTATGTTTTTTCTGGAAACGGCTCTTTCGATAAGATTTGAGGCAAAAGGAGCGATTATACTTGCCAGCACCGGTATCGTGGAAATAAAACCGATCTGCGTGTTATTGGCTCCGAGATGCAAAAGATAACCTGTTAAAAACAAGCCGCCCTGAAAGGTTACCAGCCAAAGTATAATGCCAAAAACTATCTCCCAGAGAAAGTCATTTGAAACCTGGCGCGGTAAACCCGGTTCTTTTTTATTTTCCATGCTGCTTTTACCTTTTGTCCTCTAATTATGCGCGTACTATTATATTGCTGTTGTGTGTCTTTATCAAGGATATAAGGACAAACCCAGAAATTCCTCATCTTGGACAATTTTTGTAGTTGCCTCATTTATGAGGCCAAAATGCTTGATAAATCAAGCAACTACAGTTCTAATATCATCCGATTCTATCATCTTGAGGAATTTCCGGGACAAACCTCAAAAGCCTTTGCCGCCCTGCGCTTCCCTTAAAACAAAAGGGGACCGCTCGAAAAGCAGCTCCCCTTTTAAATTAGCTAAAATATTTCAGGATATAAAAAGGTTGGTATCCCCCAGTTCCGCCGAATTAAGATAGGTGGCCACGCCCCCTATCTCTATGCCGTCCAGCAGTTCTTCTTTTACTATACCCATCATATCCATGGACATCTGGCAGGCGATTATCCTGACACCCGCGGATCTCGCCGCGAACATCATGGCTTCAAGGGAATCTATATTTTTCTTTTTCATTATGAACCGTATAAGCTTAGGGCCGATGCCCAGCATCTGCATTTGGGAAAGTTTTAACCTGAAACTGCCCCGCGGCAGCATGAGTCCGAACATAAGATCGAAGAACCCTTTTTTTACCGGAGGCGCTTTCTTTTTTTTCAGGGCATTAAGCCCCCAGAAAGTAAAGAACATGGTTACTTTCCTGCCCATGGAAGCCGCTCCGTTGGCTATGACAAAAGAAGCCAGGACTTTATCAAGTTCCCCCGAAAAAACCACGAGGGTTTTATCATGCGGAATATCCCCGGTAAAAGCTTTGACCGCTTTTTTTCCTTTCTGTACCTTTGCGACTATTTTTTTATCCTTTTCTTCAACGGAAACAAGCAGGTTCCCGGTCGTTTCGCACCAGGAGGGAATATCATTTCTGAATCCGGCATCCGTGGCGGTCACTTCCACTACGTCCCCCTCTTCAAGTTCTGCCAGTTTTTTTGCCAGAGCCATAACAGGCCCCGGGCATTGCAGGCCGCCCGCGTCAAGCTGATAGAGACGCCCTTTTCCCGGCATCACCGTCCTCAGGTCATCCCGTTTGTCTATGTAGTGGCCCTGGAAAATACCTATATTTTGCTGGGGCGCGGTCGCGACCTTGTAAAGTTTAAAACCGCCGCTTAGATCATAAACATTTTTATAACCGCTGTTCCTCAATATGGACTGGGCAAAATACGCCGTCTTCCCCTGATTGCAGACCAGTATTACTTTTTTATCCCCGGGTATCTCGCTCATCCTCTTTCTTATTTCTGTAAGCGGAATATTTACCGAACCGTTAATATGCCCGAGTTCAAACTCCAGCGGGCTTCTTACATCTACAAAAACAGCGTTTTCCTTCTTAAGGGCCTCAACATCTTCAAAGGAAACATAAGGATTCCTGCCTTCCAGCTGGTTAATGGCTATCATGGCTGCCAGGTTAACCGGATCTTTCGCGGAAGAAAAAGGCGGCGCGTAAGCGAGTTCCAGCTTTGCCAGTTCATATACCGTCCGGTGCAGCTGGACCATTACGGCTAGCACATCAATTCTTTTATCAACACCTTCCGGGCCGACTATCTGCGCGCCCAGTACCCTGCCATCCGCAGGACTGTACAGGAACTTCATATATAGCGGGAACGCGTCGGGATAGTAGCCGGCGTGCGAGGAGGGATTCAAATAACATTTATTATAATTTATTTTTCTTTTTTTAAGAAGTTTTTCACTGCTTCCCGTGATTGCAGCCGCCAGGTCAAAAACCTTGGCAATAGCGGTCCCCGGCGTGCCGTCATAAGCGGCTTTTTTACCCATAATATTATCCGCGGCTATCCGGCCCTGCTTGTTTGCCGCATTCGCCAGCGGGATCAGGGAAGCACAGCCGCAAACGCTGTCCCTGGTCTCAATAACATCCCCCAGGGCAAAGATCTCCGGATCGGACGTTCTAAGTTCCGGCGTAACCTTTATCCCGCCCAGCGCCCCCAGCTCCAAACCGGCTTCTTTTGCCAGCATGGTTTCCGGCTTTACTCCGATAGACAAGATAACAAAATCGGCTTCTATTTCATAGCCGTCTTTGAGCGTGAGCTTTAAGCCCCCGTCTGTTTGCTTAAATTCCGTTACTGCGTTATTTAGGACCAGCTCAATATTTTTAAGTTTCAGGTGATCGTGAATTACCGCGGCCATTTCCCCGTCCAGGACATTCAGGACCTGCTCGGCAAGTTCAACTATAGAAACCAAAAGCCCGAGGCGGTGCATGTTCTCCGCCATTTCCAGCCCGATAAAACCGGCGCCGACTATGGCCACTCTTTTCGGAGTATTTTCGTTAATAAATTTTTTAACAAGGTCCATATCGGCAAGATTTCTAATCGTAAAAATGCGGGAGTTATTGATGCCGGGAATAGCGGGACGTATGGGGACGCCCCCGGGAGAAAGCACCAGTTTATCGTAGCTTTCTTCGTAGATATTGTTATTGGAATGGTCTTTGACCTTTACTTTCTTTGCTTTGCGGTCTATTGAAATAACTTCAGAATGTATCCGGACATCAACATTGAACTGTTCATTGAAACTCTCCCTGGAAACAATGGTAAGCTGGGACCGGTCCTTGATGACATCCCCCAGATAATAGGGAATACCGCAGTTGGCATAGGATATTTCAGCCCCGCGCTCAAACATAATTATCCGGTTTTTTTCATCAAGCCGTCTTAAACGCGCAGCCGTAGAAGCTCCGCCGGCAACCCCGCCAACTATCAGTACTTTCATATAAACCCCCCTGTAAGAAATAGACTATTTAAAATGTTACAGGCGAACTTCAAAGTTCTATATGACAGGGGTCATAGAATAAGTGCGCGGTCTAAAAGTCTATAAGGTCTGTAAAGTCCATAAAGGCGGGAAGTTAATTATCGTACCTGGAGTAGTAGCAGATGCTTACCTGCTTCACTTCTTGGTTTCCGTTGGTTCAAACTTGGCGCCAAGCGAACTCAGCACCGCCGGTCCGGAGGCATCCAGCGTGCCTGTAGAAATGTTCATTTTCTTGCCTTTTTCAATTTCTCCCGAATTCAGACTGGATTGGGCGCCGCTTGCGCCCCTGTTCCGCCAATAAAGCGCGGCCTCTACAAAATATTTATATTTCCCGTCAGGGACCAGCCGGCCTTTTTCATCTTTGCAATCCCAGGTAAAAACATAAGAAGTTTCCGCTTTACCGCCCTGCACCGTGGCCCCGGTATAAGTGTCCGGAGTGTTATCGGAAATTTTCCCGCTTTTATTTTCCCAGTTAACAAGATGGGCAGGGAAGGGATTGATCTTTCCTCCGACACTTCTGTAAAGGGTCCTAATAAGTTTGCCTTTGCTATCCTCTATCCAGACCGCGGTCCGGTAGCCCAGCAAATAAGTTCCGTCCTTACTGACCCGTTTCCCGTCACTGCTTCTTTTGTAGGTTATGGTTATTATTCCCGCGGCATTCGCCCCGGTAATATCTGCATCTATCAGCTCTTCGATAAAAAGCGCTGCGTCCTTAAATGAAGATATCACCGCGGCCGAAGTCCTTGTGGCTCCGGTTACCGCGTCTACTTTTCCGTTTCTGGGATCAAATACGGTCAGTTTGAGTTCTGAGCTGCTTTTCCCTTTGCATTTAGCGGAAAAATCCGCTTTTTCAAGTTCTTTTATTTTTTCACTATTTTTTGCTTCAATTACCATATAGTCAAGGAAAAGCGCCTCCGGATCAAGAGCAATAACTAATTTTATTTCTCCTGCGTATCCTTTTACACCGGCAGGGACAAGATAGCCCTGCAGGGTACCTTCTTTATCATAGGCAGCAAGATAAGGCCTTTTCTTGAAAGCGGTTTCTTTCAGCTCCCCTTTGCCAAAGACCTTCTCCGCAAGTTTTTTTTCCGCTCCCGGTTCGGCCGCGATTAATATAGAAACGGCAAAAAATAACAATGGCATTATTTTTCTAATATTCATTAAACTGTATTTCTCCTTTCAGATTTTCGGAGAGTCCGAGCTTGATTCCGGTCTCCGTGCCGGAAACTATCACCGCGCCCGCATGTTTTATTTTTCCGCAGAGCTCCAGCCCTTTATTACAGCCGGCCACAAAAACAGCGGTTGAGAGGCCGTCAGCAAGCGTGTTGGGATATTCAAAATCAGCGGCGTTAAGCATTACCGTGGCGCTTACTGTATCACTTGCCGGAAAGGAATCAAAGGGATTAAATATATGATGATAGAGCTTGCCTTTTGCCCTGAAATACCTTTCGTAGTTCCCGGAAGTTGCGACACATTTATCGGTGGCCTCAAAAACTCCGAGCAGGCCCTCTTTCTTTTTTGGGTGTATTATTCCGATCTTCCATTTTTTTCCGCCGGGATTTTTCCCCGTAACATAAACCTGTCCCCCGGCATTTATCATGGCATTTTTTATCTTGTATTTCTTGAGTATAGGCCTGGCCCGGTCAAGAGCATACCCTTTGGCGATACCGCCAAGATCAAGGAGCATTCCTTTTTTTTGTAAAGTGAGCGTGGAATTCTTCGTGTCAAGCTTCAGCAGGTGATAGCCCACCAGCGCGTGCGCCGCTTTTATTTCTTCCGGCGAAGGGACTTTTTCCTGCCCGCCGGCAAAACCCCAGAGTTTTACCACCGGGCCGATCGTAACATCAAAACCCCCGCCGGACAGTTCAGACACATAAAGAGCTGTTTGCATTATAGTGAGAATTTCAGGGGGAACCTTGACAGGGCCTGTTCCCGCTTTAGCGTTGACCCCGTTAAGGGCGCTTTTCTGATCACGAAACGAGAGCATTTTTTCAAGGCGCCTGACTTCAGCAAAATATTCATCTATGGCCGTATTCGCCGCTTTTTCATCCCCGTGAACAATGGTAATATCCCAGATGGTTCCCATTATGCTTTCCGAACGTTTTATTGTTTTCTGCGGCATACCGCAGCCAGAAAAAAAGAGTACGGCTGAAACCATAATAGTGAAATATTTCAAAACACGCTCCCTGTAAATTACTTAAATTTCTCCGCAAATTTTGTTATTCTGTCTTCTTTGATCTTGAAAACACTTTCTTTTACTTTTGCGACTTTTTTTATGATGAACCGTTCAAGGAAATTCATTTTTGCAAAATCAAATATACCCCCGAAATAATCCTTTGCCAGTGCTTTTTCATAAAGTTCCGGGGAAAAATTATTTTTTAGCTGGTCTTCAGCCTGTTTGTCTTCTGACATACAGCAGATATAAAGCCCGAGTTTTTTCTTTAAAAGTTCCTCTTTATTTTTCTCGCAATATTTTCTAAACGCACCTTTTACTTTTCCCGCCTGTATGGAGCCGCCCAGAATGACCGTATCGTACCCGGAGAGCTGCAGGTCCAAAGCTTCTTTCAGGTCGGCCAGCTCCGAGCCGAAGAGCTTAAACTTAAGTAGTTCCGCGCACTTCTTTGTTGCGCCGTGCCGGGTGGAGTAAATTATTACTGTTGCCATAAACTGCCTCCTTTATACGGCACCCCTATTGGGCCCGTTCTTTTATCAAAACCGCCACATAAGAATAATCTTTTGTCGGGAAAACTTTCGAGATCTTCCACCCCGTTCCTATAACTATTTTTTTCAGTTCTTTCCGAGAAACGCGGATATAATCAATCCAGCCGGTCTCAAAAAGCCCGTATACGAGTTTTACCCGGAAGGAACCGGGATGGCGGTGCTTTTGCCTGTTAAAAGCCCGGTAGTTCCTGAATACCGGAGTGTTTGAATCATAACTTTCGGTTATTATTTTTGCCCCGGGCGGGGTCAGTTTATGGAATCTTCTTAATAAGCTTCTTGCTTTTTTTTCCGTGCCGAACAAACCAAAGTTGTTGCACAGCATTAACAACACATCGAATTTTCCGGTCTTTTCGCTGATTTTTTCTATACCCAGTACCTTTGCTTTCTTTAAGCCCCTTTTTTTGCAGACCTTTACGGCCAGCGGAGAATTATCTATGCCGGTAACATCTATCCCTTTATTTTGAAGATAGACCGCGTGCCGGCCCGCCCCGCAGCCGATATCCAGAACTTTGTCTGTTTTTTTAATAAGTTTTAACGCGCGTTTTTCGCGGACAGGCCATTTCTCATAAGGGTCAAAATAAACCTTTAGCCCGCCGGCATCGCTCATAAGCCCGTCGTCCCTTTTGGCTATCAGATAACCCGCGCCCTGCCTGTAAAAAGCGTAAAGCGCGGCCCCAAAAGCATCTTTCTCTTTTTTCAAAGTATCTTCTCCCAGTAGCCGACATCTATCCACTTGCCGAATTTGCGCCCCACTTTTTTGAAATGGGCCACCTTTCTAAAGCCAAGTTTCTCATGAAGCTTTACGCTTGCTTTATTTGGAAGAGCGATACCTCCTATCATTACGGCGCAATCAGCCTTTTTTAACATTGAAATTAATTTCTTATAAAGCCGGTTTCCATAGCCCCGTCCAAAATAGTCCTTGTGAAGATAGACCGTCAATTCCTTTGAATGTTTATAGGCAGCTCTCTCCTGGAACTCTGAAGCGTAAGCGTAACCGATAACAATACCGTCAACAAGCCCCACTATCCAGGGGAACTCCCGGGAACTGCCCTTCATTCTTTTCGCAATTTCCGCGGGCCTTATGGCCTTGAGCTCAAAGGTGACCGGAGTATTTTTAATATAATAATTATATATTTTTGTGATAGCGGCCGCATCTCTTTTTTCTGCTTTTCGGATAAACATTTTACGCTCCAAAATATCGGTTCCCTTCTATTTCCTTTTAATAAATTCAAAACAAAGCCCGGCAAGATACGGGCCCGCCGCCGTCATTCCCAGAATAACCCCCGCCTTCCAGGTAAGGTCAAAATTTATTATTACATGCTGTACCAGTATCCAGAAAGCCGCAACAGGGAAAAGTATAGCGGCCAGCGTATTTGAAAGGCCCAAAGGCCGCACGGGTTTTATTAAGAAAAATAAAACCAGGAATCCCGGAAATGCCGTGACAAGGAAAGAATAAGGCCTTATAAGTTCCGGTATCCAAAGCTTCTGCGTCACCGTAAAAACAGAAATTAAAATAAATACAACTGCCAGATATGCGCTGCCTTTGCCGTCTAACCTGTGAAATTTCATATTACAGGGCACTCCATTTTTGGGGTATCAAGAACCTGCTTGCTCCCCCGGGTATTTTTGTACAAAAGAAAGAAATCCTCACAAAGAGATGCAGGCCTCACAGGACAGCCGGAATAATCTTTCTCTTATAGAACATCTGTTCCACCGCCTTGAATCCCATTTACTGCCGCTGCAATCATCTCCGCCGTAAAGCATCTGCGCGAAAATTATCTTTCTATACTTTGCCACGGCAAAAAAAGCTGCAGCTTCCATTTCCACCGTAATACAACCTTCTGCTTTTCTGGCTTTTATTTTTGATAAAGTTTCACGGTAAAATCCGTCGGTTGTCCAGGTCTTTCCGACAATATACCCTATCTTATATTTTTCCAGTACCTTTATTATGGCCTTAACCCCTTTTTTACCTGCACTAACCTCCCTGCCTGGAGGAATATAATGATAGGAGGTTCCTTCATCCCTTACCGCGGAGGACGGGACAATTATCTTGCCGACGGCTATTTCTTTATTCAGCACCCCGGCTCCTCCGCAGGCTATTATCTTATTGCACCCTTTTGCAATTATTTCCTCAAGAAAACCTGCCGCCAGAGGGGCTCCAACCGCCGAATGAAAAACTACCAGCCGTTTTTTGTTTATCAACATCTCAAATATGGGCTGTTTTCCCATTTCGCTCGACAGATGTCCGATCAGCTTTCCTTCCCCCTTACGTCTAATTTTCTTTAAAACATCATCAAAAAAGCAAATAACACAATGCTCCGGCAATTCCTTTTTGTAAAACATTCCCGGAGCAACTATAACTTTCCTGGAACTGTCATATTCAAGTATCGGGTATTTTTTCAGCCTCATAGTTTTCTATTATAAGGATTAAAGCTTTATTGTTCAATAAAAAAGCCCGCATTTCTACGGGCTGGCTAAATTTTGCTTTTCCCCCCTGTACCACTCATTCTTCGGGTGCAGGGCATAAACTATTCACATTATATATGTTTCTATTTGTAAAATGGCACGCCATATACTTGAGCGGCAGCGAATAGTTTATGGCTCCGGGGCGTGGACTCGAACCACGAAGTGCGACGTCAAAGGCCGCTGTGTTACCATTACACTACCCCGGAATATTTAAAAGACAAAGTATTATAACATAATTAAAGTTTTTCTGACCAGAAAATTGGACGGTTTCAATACGCTGTCCGCATCAGCTCCGCGTATATGGCTGTCGTATTTATGATATCTCCGGTGGTGGTAAATTCATCATCAGCGTGGTAATTTTTACCCTTAACCCCAAAGGCCACTGTCGGGACTTTAAGAATTTTCAAGAAATAAGAAGAATCCACCCTGCCGCCGGTCATGAGCATTGCCGGTTCCCGGCCGTAGTGTTTCTTCAGTATGGCGCCGAGATGCCGGCAGAGCGGCGCGTCTTCCGCGATACTTGAATGCGTCATACTCTTGGATACGATCTTTACTTTAAAAGTACCGTCTTTTTTTACCGTTTTATTTATTAAAGCAAGGATCTCTTCCTTTGCTTTCTGCATGTTTTCTTCGGGAATGACCCGCCTGTCTATCGTAAAGGTAAATTTATCCGGGACCGCGTTGCTCTTGGTCCCGCCGCCCGCGACCCCGCCGAGCATCAGGGTAGCCCGGGCGCTTAGCGGTTTTGTGACACAATATTTTGACCTGCGTTTTTCTATTTTTTTCCGCAGGTACTCAAGCACCGAAACTAATTTCACGGCTTTTAGAAAGGCGTTCACGCCTTCATTATGGGCTGAAGCGTGTGCCGGCTTGCCGAATACCGTTACCTCAAAGTTAACAATACCCCGGTGCGCTACCGTAAGCTGATTACCGCCGCCCCCGTCGCCCTCTATCACGGCATCGGCCTTTGAAAGTTTTTTAGCGCAAACATATCCGGAGCCGCATTCGCCGCCTATCTCTTCATCGGGAACAAAACTGAATTCCAGGTTCCATCCCGGCTTTATGTTCAGTTTTTTAAGTACTCTTACCGCGGTTAACATCGCGACAATACTGTGCTTCATGTCCGCCGCGCCGCGCCCCATGAGCTTGTCTCCGATTACGCGAAGTTTGAAAGGATCACCGGTAAAACCGCTTGAAGCGGGGACCACATCATAATGCCCGTTAAAATGGAGCGTTTTTTTTGCCCCCGTGTCCAGGAAAGCCAGGAGAATATACCGAGGATATTTCCGGTTTTCTTCCGGCAGTTCGGCAATAAATTTCTTTTCCGTAACCTTCACGAGCTTTGTCTTAAGCCCGGCCTTTTTACACTCTTTTTCCAAAAGGTCAACGCACTTCTTATAGTTAAGCCCGGGATTGGAAATAGTGGGAATGGCTACAAGTTTCCCCAGAGTGGAAATAATGTATTTCTTCTCCTTGAGTATTTCTTTTTTGAATGTATTTAGCATGAGAACTCCCTGTCAAAACATTGACGATACAAATAAGTACGAATGACGAATTACAAATGACGATATATGGTACGATGGCAAAAAATACCGCCATCTGGTATTTAATATTAAATTGGGCGGCATTTTTTCCGCCTACATTATATTGTCCTTTATCATTCGTAATTCGTAATTTGCTTTAAGTGATTATCGTTTTTATTACATCCCGTATATACCGGGCGCCGGCAACCTCGATTTTTTCCTTTACAACAAGCCCTTTCATGTTGGATTCGGGAATGATACATCTGCCAAACCCGAGCCGGGCGGCTTCTTTAATACGTTCGATAACCTGCGAAACAGCTCTTATTTCCCCGCCCAGCCCGACTTCTCCGAAGCAAACTGTTTTCGGATCGGTCGGAATATCCCTGATGCTGGAAGCAATGGCCACGACCACGCCCAGGTCCGCCGCCGGCTCATCCACGGTAACACCTCCGGCGACATTAACAAAAATATCCTGATTGGCAAGATTAAATCCCCCGCGTTTTTCCAGCACCGCGGCAAGGAGGGTGAACCTGTTGTAATCCAGCCCGCTCGCGCGCCTCTGCGGCATGCCAAAATAAGAAGGGGAAACCAGCGCCTGTATCTCAACCAGGTACGGGCGCGTTCCTTCCATGGCGGAGATTATGACCGAGCCAGAAGAGTCAGGCGAGCGCTCCGCCAGGAATAGCGCGGAAGGGTTCTCCACTTCTTTCAGTCCCGTCTCGGACATTTCAAAGACCGCGATCTCATTGGCCGGCCCGAACCTGTTCTTATAGGAACGCAGGATCCTGAAATTATGATTTTTATCTCCTTCAAAATACAGTACCGTGTCCACAAGATGCTCCAGCACGCGGGGCCCGGCGATGGCGCCTTCCTTGGTAACATGCCCTACCAGAAAAATAGAAACGCCGCTGCCCTTACTTATATACATAAGTTTCGCGGCATTTTCTCTTACCTGGGAAACGCTTCCCGGGGCCGAAGGAATATCTTCATTGAACATGGTCTGAATGGAGTCAACGATAACAACACGCGCCTTGGTCTCATATATATGTTTTTCTATCGCTTTGATGTTGGTTTCTGATACCAAAAATATATTTTTAGAGGTTAACTTTAACCTGTCCGCCCGCATTTTTATCTGGGTGGAGGACTCTTCCCCCGATATATAAAGTACGGAGCCGTATTTTTTGCTTAACTCCTCGCACATCTGAAGCACCAGCGTGGATTTCCCGATACCCGGCTCGCCGCCTATAAGCACCAGGGAACCAACGACCAGGCCTCCGCCCAGCACCTTGTCCAGTTCTTTGATACCCGTTGAGTACCTGTCTTCTGCTTTGTTCTCAATATCGGTTATGGCCGAGACCTTGCTGGCTTTGCCCGCTTCAAAGGCATATTTCTGGCTCTTGGCGGTCACCGCTTTTTCTTCCACAAATGAATTCCAGCTGTTGCACTCCGGGCATTTGCCCAGCCATTTTGCCGACTCATAGCCGCAGTGCTGGCAAACAAACCTGCTTTTTTCTTTCATGTGTATCTATTCCTCTGTTTAGATTTAATTGAATAATTTGATTTTACTGATAAAACTAAGACGCTGGATCCTCGATAAAACCATTCGAGGATGACAAAAACGTATCACAAATATTTCGTCTGTTTTTGTCACTTTTTCCACAATAATTTCCAGGGGTTATTTTTGACATCGGTTACCAGGGCTTTCAGTTCTTCCGCCATTTTCTTGTCGTTGATCAGCAGCGCCAGCGTTCCTTCGCCTTTATCTATTTTTTTTGCGGCAGAATCAAGCGTCGTTACCGTTTCGTCGAGTTTGAGCGATACCTTACCCAGATTATCAAGGGTTTTGGGCAGATCGCTCTTGCTCACTCCTTTTACTATGGTATTAAGCTGGGCCGTTAGTTCTTTAAGGCTGGTTGTAGCAGCCGCCAGCTCCTGGGAGGTTTTCTCAAAATTCTCCACAGACCTGTTTATAGCCGGTTTATTTTTGTCCATTATATCTTTTGTTACTTTCGTAAGTTCATTAACATTTTCTACGGACCCGAGCAGCGAGCTCTGAACTCCGCCTACTATTTTGTTCAGGGCAGTCAGAACATCTTTTAATTCCGCCGACGCCTGCGACATGCTTTCAAGCGCGGCATCTATGCCTCCGGAACTTTTACCGTAGAGGACCTCTCCCGGCTGGACTAAAGCGGTTTCCTCGGAACCTCCGGAAACATTAATGAACTTTTCTCCCATGACCCCGGTGGAAGAGACCGAGATGTAGCAATCCTTGCGGAAAGTGAACCCTTCTTTAATGAACAGTTCCACATTTATTTTATTCTCTTTGGTCAGCTTGAGCCCGCTGACCCGGCCGATATCCACGCCGCCGCCGTATTTTACCTTTGAGCGGGCTTTCAGGTCGGGCGCGGAATCAAAAATAACATTAACACGGTAGCCCGGCTGAAAAACGGTAAACCCGCCGATATAAACGGTGCCGGCAAGCAGTATCGCCGCGGCCAGTGCCGTGAACATCCCTACTTTTACTTCATTGGATAAGGCCATATTTTCCTCCCGCGCAATTATCTTTCTGTTTTTTCTATCAGCAATCAGCTATTAGCTATCAGTTATCAGTAATTGGAATTTAGCCCAACACCTGTATCGGGCCTTTTGAGCTTCCATTTATAAATTGCTGTACCGTAGGATTATTTGTATTTTGAATTTCCGGGGGCGTGCCTTCTTCTATTATTCTGCCCTCGTACATCATCGCTATTTTATCGCCTATTTTATAGGCGCTTTTCATATCATGGGTGACCACCACACTGGTCATCTTAAGCTGTTTCTGCAGATTTACTATTAATTCATTGATAATATCGGACATTATCGGGTCTAAGCCCGTGGTCGGCTCGTCATAAAGCATTATTTCCGGGTCCATCGCGATCGCCCTGGCCAAACCCACCCTTTTTTTCATCCCGCCTGAAAGCTCTGATGGCTTTTTCTCTTCAACATTTTCAAGGCCCACAAGCGCGAGTTTTTCCTTTACCAGCTGTCTTATTTCTGCAGGGCTTTTTTTGGTGAATCTTGTGAGCGCGAAACCGACATTTTCCGCGACCGTAAGAGAATCAAAGAGCGCCGCGCTCTGAAAAAGCATGCCAAAATGTTTTCTTATGTCATCCAACCCGGCGGTATCCAGTTTTGCAATATCTTTGCCTTTGACAACGATACTGCCGGAATCCGGTTTCAATAAACCTATCATGTGCTTGAGCAAAACACTCTTTCCGCAGCCGCTCCTGCCGATAATAACAACGGTCTTTTTATCCGGAATCTCCAGGTTAAGGCTGTTTACGACCTGCTGGGTGCCGAAACATTTTATGACATTGTTGAGCTTTATCATCGCACGCTACCAGAGGAACGCGGTCAGGATATAATCGGTGACCAGAATGAGCATTGAAGAAATAACCACAGAGGAAGTGGTGGATTTTCCCACGCCTTCCGCTCCGCCTTCGGTTTCAAAGCCTTTATGACTGCCGATAACCGCTATAATGGCTCCGAAAAAAATAGTTTTAAACAGGCCCTTAAAAACATCGTCAAGACGCATATACATATTTAAACTTTCAAAATAGCTCCCTGTTGTGCCGTCAAAAATATTTAAACTAATGAACAACCCGCCCAGCGTCCCGAGCAGGTCCGCGTAAATAGTAAGCAAAGGGAGCATAAAGATCGCGGCGATGAACCGCGGAACCGCCAGGTATTTCACCGGATTCGTGGCCATGGTCTTTAACGCGTCCACCTGTTCGGTAACATTCATGGTCCCGATCTCTGCCGCGATTGCTGAACCTATTTTGCCGGCCATAACGAGGCCAATAAGCACCGGAGCCAGCTCGCGGGTAAGCGCCAGGGAGACGATGCCGCCGAGCATATTTGCCGCGCCGGAAATTTTTCTTTCAATGGCGGTGCCTGTCTGAAGCGCCAGGATCATGCCGGTTGACAGCGACGTAATGGTCACGACACCCAGGGATTTATTGCCGATTATTACCATCTGCTCAAAGATACTCTTTACTTCAGAGGGTTTTTTAAATGTCCAGTATATTACCTGCCCGAAGAGGGAGGTTATTTTCCCGGCTTCAAAGAAAAATACCGTGACTTTCTTCCCCGTATATTCAAAAACATTCTTTAGCAAAATATATCCTTTATCAGCTTTATCTCGCTTTTTCCTTCCGTTTTGCGTATGCCGACCGCGTCGAACCTTATTTTCTCTCTCCCCAGCTTCTTTTCCGAGGCATAACAGGCCGCGGCATTCTCGATATGTGCGGTTTTTTTCCTGTCTATGGTCTCAAAAGGCGATTCCGCGGCCGTCTTTGCTATAGTTTTAACTTCGATAAAACACCAGACATCTTTTTGCCGGGCGATAATATCTATCTCGCCGTATCTGCAGCGGTAGTTGCGCTCTATTATTTTGTAGCCGTTCTGCTTGAGGAATTTTACCGCTTCCTCTTCACCGGCCAGCCCTAAAAATTTTTTCCAAAACATTGTCTGTGTATCCTGCACCTGCCGTGTTTTCTTATGGCTTCGATGTGCTCTCTGGTCCCGTACCCCTTGTTTTTGGCGAAACCATAGACCGGAAATTCTTTATCGTATTCTTTCATTATACCATCTCTTTTCACTTTTGCAATAATGGAAGCGGCGGCAATTACGAACGATTTCGCGTCACCACCTATCAGGGCTTGTTGTTCCTGCGGGATCTTTATTTTGTAAGGCCCGTCTATAAGAACTATATCGGGAGTAACGGCAAGGGAGTTAACGGCGGTTTCCATGGCCCTGTGGGAGGCCTGAAAAATATTTATTTCATCTATAGTTTTTTCATCTATACTGCCAAAGGCGAAAGCAAGGGCTTGTTCCATGATGATAGCAGAGAGTTTTTCCCTGTTTTTTTCGGAGACTTTTTTTGAGTCGTTCAGGCCGGTGTATCTGGAAAGATCTTTGAGTTTTTCCTGCTCGAAAACCACTGCCGCGGCAATAACGGGGCCGGCCAGCGGCCCCCTGCCTACTTCATCAACTCCCGCCAGGACCCTTTTTCCGGATGCAAAAAGGGAGTTTTCTATCTCAAGTAATAGTTTTAGGCGCTCTTCTTCACTTTGGCGCATCTGCGGGAACAGCCGTTGAAGGCGTAACAGCAGGAGCGGCAGCAGGAGCAGCGGCTTTAGGTTCTTCCGCCGGCAGCGCAATGACCGTAAGATCTTCTTTGAGTTTGGAGCCTTTGCCCACTTTGTCGCGCAGATAAAAGAGCTTCGCCCTGCGTGTTTTACCGCTCTTTAAAACTTTGACGGTAGCAACAGCATGCGAGTGAAAAAGAAAGGTCCTTTCAACGCCGATACCCGCGGCTGTTTTTCTGACCTTAAATGTTTTATCCAGCCCGGAACCGCGGATACTTAAGACCAGCCCTTCAAAGGACTGGATCCTTTCTTTATCGCCTTCTTTTACCCTGACGCCTATCTTTATTTCATCGCCGACCCGGAATTCCAGGTGGTCTTTTCTTTTATATTTTTCTTCCCAGTTCATATTAAACTCCCTCCGATTTTTTAACTTTCAAGTTTTCAACTTCCCGTCCGCCGGACAGCGGTACGGGTTTTTTTCTCCGTTCTAACAAGCAGATCCGGCCTGTTTTTCTTTGTAAGTTTCAGCGCTTCTTCTTTCCGCCAGGCGGCTATGGCCGCGTGATTTCCGGAAAGCAGTACCGCCGGAACTTTTTTCCCTTTAAAATCAGCGGGCCTTGTGTAGTGCGGGTAGTCCAGCAGCTCTTCCATGAACGACTCGTACTTTATGGATTCCGCGTTACCCAGCACCCCGGGGAGCAGCCTCGAAACAGCGTCTATAATGAGCATCGCCGGTATTTCCCCGCCGGTCAGGACATAATCTCCGATGGAAATTTCCTCGTCAATATAATCCTCAACCCTTCTGTCAAAACCTTCGTAGTGCCCGCAAACCAGGATGATATTTTTCTTTCCGGACAGCTTTTTTGCCGTCTTCTGGTCGAACGTCTTACCTGCCGGCGTCAGCAGGATCTTGTAACCTTTTTTCTTTTTTTCCACCGCTTTCAGGCATTTTACTACCGGCTCGACTTTCATTACCATACCCGCCCCGCCGCCATACGGGGTATCATCGGTATTCTGGTGCCGGCCTTCCGCGTAATCCCGCAAATTGTGGACCTTTACTGAAAGCTTGCCCTTTTCAACAGCCCTTTTTAAAATACTGGAACCGAGGACAGAGTCGAACATGCGGGGAAAAATGGTGATTACATCGACATGCATTAAGCTGGTTTAATATTTTTCAGAAGCTTTAACACAGTGTTAGACGGTTTTGCGCCCTTCTTTACCCATTCAGCAACTTTTCCTCTGTCAATTACGAAACCTTTTACTTTATCAAAAGGGTTATAGTGCCCGAGGATCTCAATATTTCTGCCGTCCCTGGGAAAACTGTGATCCGCGACAACTATTCTATACCTGGGCTTTTTGGTCGTCCCGGTTCTTACCATTCTTATTACTGTTGGCATTAAAAGATCCTCCTGACTAGTATTACTTTTCTGCTTTAACAGGCCCGTCCTTAGGTGACGTCCCGTATTTATTGAAGAATTCTTCCTTTGCTTCGAGGAACCTGTCTTCTTTTATAGCAGTTTTAATAGTAGCTAGTAATTTTATCATAAACGACAGGTTATGTAAAGTGTTGAGTTGCATTGCCGTGATCTCTCCGGAACTTATAAGGTGCCGCAGGTAAGCTTTTGAAAAGGTTTTACAGACATAACAATCACATTCAGGGTCCAGCGGTCCAAAGTCACTACTATAGGTAGAGTTGCGGATAATTATTCTACCACCGCTTGTGTATATGCCGCCATTCCGGGCAATTCGGGTGGGCATGACGCAATCAAACATATCCACGCCTCTCTCAACCGCCGCCCAGATATCTTCCGGGGTTCCAACCCCCATAAGGTAACGGGGCTTGTTTTCCGGCATAAAGGGCTCTACTACATCTATCATCCCGTACATCTGGTCCTTATTTTCCCCGACGGATAATCCGCCGATAGCGTAACCTTCAAAATCTAGCGCCGTAATTTCTTTTGCACTTCTTGCGCGCAGGTCAGGAAACACGCTCCCCTGGATAATTCCAAAAAGCGCCCGGTCTTTACTGTTATGCGTCTTCCTGCATCTTTTTGCCCATTCAGTCGTCCGCTCAAGCGCTTTTACCGCGTATTCTTTCTCGCAGGGATTCGGCACGCACTCATCAAAGGTCATAATAATATCCGCGCCTAAAATATTTTCTATCTCCATTACTTTTTCCGGGGTAAAATTGTGCTCCGACCCGTCCAGGAAGGACTGAAAGACAACTCCTTCATCGGTAACTTTGCGCAGGCCCTTGAGTGAAAATACCTGGAACCCGCCGGAGTCGGTAAGCATGGGCCTGTCCCAGCTGATGAACTTATGCAGCCCGCCTGCTTTTTTTATGACCTCCAGCCCCGGCCGGAGATAAAGATGATAAGTATTCCCGAGAATTATCGGCGCGCCTATCTCTTTAAGGTCCCGCATAGTCATGGCCTTTACGGTCCCCGTCGTCCCTACCGGCATAAAAACCGGCGTCTCAATATCCCCGTGCGCTGTGCTGATGATCCCCAGCCGCGCCTTCGTTTCCTTTGATTTCTTTAACAGTTTAAAATTCATAATGTCCTTTTTAGAGCTATTTGTGTATTATCCTCTGCCTGAACCAGAATATTCTTTCTTTTCAGCATCCATTTTATTGGCACTCTTCATTTAATGCAATCTTCTGCTTAATTTAGGCCGTTCCGGCAGAAAGCTGGCGCCTGATGAATCAGGCAACTACAAATACTATTATAGCTTTATCATATATATTTTTAAAAACTTTTCAACTGCTTTGATCGTTTCAGTCTTTAACTTGGCGTTACTTTCGGCTATCCACATGGTAAAGTTATATAGTTCTTTAGTGTCGACTTTCAGCCATTTTTTATTCATATGCAGGAAAACAAAAAGCGTGGTCATCGCTATGCGTTTGTTCCCGTTCTGGAATGGGTGGTTCTTTATCATCAGGTAGAATAAAACCGCGGCTTTCGCGGTAAGATCCGGGTAGAGCGATTTCCGCCCAAAGGTCAAAAAAGGCGCGGAAATACAGCTTTCCAGGGTATTCGGAAACCTGGAAGAAAATTCCGGTATGGGTTCTTTAAAACTCATGAAATCCTGAGCTAATTTAAAAGACAGGTATTCAATATCTTTTATCGTCAGGGTTTTCATTATTCTTTACCCAGAAGCTTGAGGACTTCACCGTAATCTTTCACTGTTTTATTAACGGCAGAGTCTATTTCTTTTTTATCCAAAGCCGAAAGTTCTTTCCCTAAAAAGTATTCAGCTTGCTGTATAGGAATAACATAGGTTCCCCCTGCCAGCTCAGCTTTTATCTCCCCTTTTTTTACCTTTTTAAAGATTGCTATCCGGGAAACACCCTGCATTTTTGCAAGCTCTGCTATGGTAATATACTTTTTATTCATATTTTTCCTGCCTTTCACATGTTAACATACACCATCATGGTTAACATATGTTAACCAGCTATATATAGGTTAACATATAGCCGCGTAATTGTCAATATACAATAACTTTAAACTCAATTATCGTGACAGTGTCACGACAATCTCTCCGCTTAAAATGCATTCGGCAAACGCAGGAAATATATAAGCTATTCCAATACAATAGTTGCGACACCGGCGCAATAATTCGCCCTTCCGGAAAGGATTTCAAAAACTTCACCATTTTAGCAAGACTACGGTCACTAAAACCATAGCCATATAAAGCGTCAATTCTTTCGACAGTGTCGAAAAAATCTCAATCCCGTACTCTATTTCTTTATCCGGAGTTTAATGTCACAAATTGCGACCTAAAAGATTCGCTCTATTTTATCGAGATTATACAAAAAAGCGCCTGGCACGTCTCGTTGTTTTTTAAACAAGTTTTATCGTGATGATATCGAACGGACGAAGTATCAGTTTTATAGTGCCGTTTTCTACTTTGAGTTCCTTTTCCTTTTCTTCCATCAGGTTCACAAGAAGGGCTTTTTTAAAGTTTATTTCTTTCGCGATGGAAAGTGAAACCTCTCCGCCCATACCGAGAGCTTCGTACAACCGAAGAATAATATCCTTGCCGTCTTCGCTCTTTTTTACCGTGTCGAGTATGGCAAAATCTTTATCGAGCGAAAAGAATGAATGCTCTTTCGGGAGCGTGCCTTTTTTCCCTGACGCGGGAACGAAAACCCTTACCGGGGAATTAAGCTCGTAACCTGCCTGCACCGTCCTTGCTTCGATGAAGCCGCCGGCGTGAGGATAGATAACGTAAGTAAATTCGTGGGAGCCCTGGTCGGTCACCGGATAAGGTGAAGCATTAGGCATGGCATTTACCGTCTGCATCGGGTCCGGATGCAGAGGGGAACGAAGGAGTGTTAAACTCATAACTCCGTCCTTGACTCCGTGGCCGTATTTGCAGTCATTAAGGAGCGAAATACCGTAACTTGCCTCGGAATAATCAGCCCATTTTTGGGCGCAAACCTCGAACTTGGCCATATCCCAGGAGGTGTTCCTCATCGCCGGACGTTCGACATAGCCGAACTGGATATCATAGTTTGCTTTGGAAGAATTCACTGAGGTTTCAAAGAATACTTTAAGCAGGCGCTCCTCTTCATGCCATTCCAGTTTTGTCACAAATTCCAGTTTTCTCCCGCCTTCGGCCAGGCGGATCTCCTGGATAATGCTTGACGTTTTCGAAACCTGCCAGGTCTGCCTTATGGAAGCGCGAAGCGGCCCGGCTTCAGTTATTTCGGTCTTTTTAAGTTCGGGCGCTGTGTACTGCTGTTCTTCGTGATAGATATGCGTATCCCAGGCATCCTCGCCTTTTTCATCATAGACTTTGAACAGGTTAAAAAACCCGCCGTCTTTCACTGCCTCCCGCCCCTTCTCCTTGTCGTATATAGAAGAGATCTGCCCCCCTTTGCCAAATTCCACTCTGAGCAGTGAATTCTCAAGCAGATTGTTTTTAACTTTCAAAGTTGTTTCCGCTTTTTCCATTTTGCCGGAGATATGGCAGACAGTATAGCCCAGCGGGGGAATACTTACTTTTGCCAGCAGCCCGTCTTTTGTTTCCTGACAGGGAAGGGTGTTCCCTGAATTGTCCGAAAGCTGTCCTTTGACCCCGTGAAGCCGTACCATTTCTTCTCTTGCCCAGGAAAGGGAATTGAAAAGCACAACCGGTTTTCCTTCCCCGGTTGTATCTATTTTTTTGGCAAGGGAACTTAACCCGCCGGCCGCGAGACTTGCCCCGCTCTTCATGATGTCAGAGTACTGCTTGAGAGAATCTTCGTAAACCAGGGGAATCGAAGAACCCGGAATAATATCATGGAACTGGTTAAGGAGCACCAGCTTCCAAAGGCGATCAAGTTCCGCGGCCGGGTAGTTCTTGATCTCCAGCGCGCGCAGAAGTTCCGCATCTCTTAAAAGAAGCTCCGCCTTCCGGTTGCCTTTTTTGTTTCTGGCATGGGTCGTATAGGTGCCGCGATGGAATTCCAGATAAAGTTCACCCTTCCACTTAAGCGCTCCTTTTATATCCTTCTCGCATTTCGGGAAGAAGTCCTTCGCAAACTCCTGTTCTACCCTCGGAAGTTCCTCGCAATTCTTTGCTCTCTTTGCAAATTCCAGCATATGCCTGGACGGCCCGCCGCCGCCGTCCCCGAAACCAAAGAGGTAGATGAACCGTTTTGCGCGGTCTTTTTCTAAAAATTCCTTTTGCGCAAAGATAAGTTCGGCCGGCTCATAAATACTGTTGTAGTTGTTTGCAGGAGGGAAATGGGTGAATATATCAGTGCCGTCAATTCCTTCCCAATAGAAACTATGGTGGGGGAATTTATTGAACTGGCTCCAGGAAAGTTTCTGTGTTAAAAAGTAATTTACGCCTGATTTTTTCAGTATCTGGGGCAGGGCGGCCGCGTAGCCGAAAACATCGGGCAGCCAGAGGTTATCCACCTCCACTCCAAACTCCTTTTTAAAGAACCGTTTACCGTGGAGGAACTGCCTTACCAGGGACTCGCCGGAAATAAGGTTACAGTCGGCCTCCACCCACATGCCGCCCTGAAGCTCCCATCTTTTCGCCTTCACGGCTTTCTTTATTTTTTCATATAATTCAGGGTAGTTCTCCTTGCAAAATTGATAGAGCTGGGCTTGGGAAGCTCCGAACTTATAATCGGGATATTCTTCCATAAGTTTAATAACGGTTGAAAAAGTCCTGCCTACTTTTCTGCGGGTCTCGCGCAGCGGCCACATCCAGGCCGTATCTATATGCGAGTGGCCTATCGCCGAAACAAGCGGCGCGGAGGTATTTGCCCCGTTTTGTATCTCTTTTTTGGCGAGTTCTCTGCATTTTTTAACCTCTGCTTCACTTCCGGTAAAATACATATTTATTATTTCGTTCAGAGCGAAAAGCAGCCTGCTTCTTCTTGTCGAATGCTCGGGCAGGCTTCTGGCAAGATCCGCCAGGAAAAAATAGTCATGATAGAGTTCCCACTTGGCGCGGTTGAATTTGACCAGGGAGGCCCGGCGAAAAATAGTTTTCTGTTGTCTTCCAAAAAGATAATTAGCGGCGGCCTCCACAAGCAGTCCCACCTTTTCTCTGCCGGAAGCATTTTTTACCACGGGGTATAGCGCCTTTTTGATATGCCTCTGCATATTTGCGGCCCACGCCATGCCTGTATTACCCGTAAGCGATGTAAGCCCGGCTAAAGGCGTACCGTCTTTGGAAAAAACCGCGGCCTCCCCGCCAAAATCGAGGAACGCCATGACCTCAGAACCCTTCCATCCTGAAGGCACGCTCCCGCTAAGCTTGAACCATGCGGAATCCCATTCCCCGCCCCAGTAGGTCCCGGGGGCTATACTGTTATATTTTCTTTTATTTATCTCTGTAACGGGTATCGGCGCTTTGTCTCTTGTATAGACGGCTTTTAACGGGAGGGCTTCTTCATATATCTCGCCCCAAATACGGGTCTGGAATTTTATTATTCTGCCTTCGGTAAGCTTTGGATGTTTTTCCATTTTTTCCCCTGTCTAAAAGTTTTGAGATCTGTCAAATCCAAAAAGTACGAATGAAAAAACTTTATTTTTTAGACCTTATGGAGTTGCCGGATCTTTGTAAACTGCTAGCCGATACCCAATTTGGCTTTTATATATTTATCCATACTTGCCGCGGCTTTCTTGCCGGCCCCCATGGCGGCAATGACCGTGGCCGCGCCGGTCGCAATGTCTCCGCCGGCATAAACGCCGGGCACCGAGGTTTCCCCGGTTTCTTCATTGGTTACAATATTCCCCCACTTGCCGGTTTTAAGTTCCGGCATGGACTGCGGTATCAGGGGATTGGGGGATTGGCCTATCGCGGAAACTACTGTATCCAGCTCCATAACATATTCCGAACCCGGAATTATGACGGGGCGCCTTCTGCCCGAGGCATCCGGCTCGCCAAGACTGCATTTTATTACTTTAAGGCCGGTCACCCTGCCGGTCTTTTCATCGCCGAGAACCTCCACCGGAGCGGTCAGAAGATGCAGCTTAACCCCTTCTTCTACCGCGTTTTCTATCTCTTCTTTTCTGGCCGGCATTTCTTCTTCGCTTCTTCTATATACTATATATACTTCTTTCGCGCCAAGCCGCAGAGAGCACCGGGCGGCATCCATAGCGACATTCCCCGCGCCGACAACGGCCACGCGGCCGCCGATCCTGACAGGCGTATCTGTTTCAGGGAATTTGTAAGCCTGCATCAGATTTATCCTGGTCAGATATTCATTTGCCGAGTAGACGCCGGCCAGGTTTTCCCCCGGAACTCCCAGGAAAGAAGGCAGCCCGGCTCCCGCGCCGATAAAGACCGCCGCGTAACCCTGCTTGAAAAGTTCCGCCACCGGAATAGTCTTGCCCACAAGCACGTTCACTATTATTTTTACGCCCAGTTTTCTTAAATAATCAACTTCAATATCGAGTATTTCTTTCGGCAGCCGGAATTGCGGTATGCCGTAGCGCAGTACCCCGCCGGTGGCATGCAGGGATTCATATATGGTCACATCATACCCGAGCATCGCGAGATCTCCGGCGCAGGTAAGCCCCGCCGGGCCCGAACCCGCGATAACAACTTTCGCAAGTTTCTTTTCCGGAAGTTTAACCGCGTTTTTTTCTATATTCCCGGCTTTCATCTCCGCGTCCGCGACAAATCTTTCAAGGCGCCCTATCCCCACAGGTTCGTTCTTCTTCCCCACTATGCATTTTAATTCGCACTGTTCTTCCTGCGGGCAGACCCTGCCGCAAACCGCCGGCAAGGAATTTGTTTCTTTTATTTTCTTAGCGGCTTCATCATACTTTTTCTCGCCCACCAGTTTAATAAAGGCGGGAATGTTGACGTTCACGGGACAGCCTTCGATGCAAAAGGGTTTCTTGCATTGCAGGCATCTTGCGGCTTCCTTCAAGGCTTCGGCTTCGTTGTAACCGAGCGCCACTTCATTAAAATTCTTTACCCTGGCTTCAGGGGCCTGCTTTGACATATCTGTTTTTTTAGGGTTTATAGGCATCTTATCTGCACTCCGCGCATTTTAATTTGTAAATTTCCGCTGAATTTTTTTCTTCATCTTTAAACTGGTTAAGGCGTTTCATAAGCCCGCCAAAATCCACCTGGTGCCCGTCAAAAGAAGGCCCGTCCACACAGCCAAACAGGGTCTTGCCGCCCACGGTAACCCTGCAGGCGCCGCACATCCCGGTCGCGTCAAGCATTATCGGATTTAAACTGACGATGGTCCTCACATTGAAGTTCTTTGTCAGCTCGGAGACAACCTTCATCATGATGACCGGCCCCACGGCAACGACCAGGTCTATGCTTTTATCGGAGGTCAGCAGGTCTTTCAAAACATCCGAGACAAAACCTTTGCGACCGGAGGAACCGTCATCGGTGGTAATATGGAGGGCGCTGCTTACCGCCTTTAATTCTTCCTCAAAGAACAGGAGCGACTTGTTCCGCGCGCCTATTATGGTAGTGACCTTTTTTCCTTCTTCCTGTAATTCCTTGACTTCCGGATAGATCTCCGCGATACCGACCCCGCCGGCCACGCAAACAATATTCTTTGCCCCGCCAAAATCCGTCGCTTTTCCCAGCGGGCCCAGCAGGTCTTTTATGGAGTCCCCTGCCTTGTAAACCGATAATTCCTGTGTTGTTTTTCCGACCACCTGAAAAACTATCGTAAGCGTGCCTTTCTTTTTATCTTTATCCGCTATCGTAAGCGGAATTCTTTCCCCGCCGTCTTTGAGGCGTAGGACCACGAACTGCCCGCTCTTTGCCGAGTTTGCGACCAGGGGCGCTTCAATTTCGATAAGCTTTACCGAAGGCGAAACATCCCTTTTTTTTAATATTTTGAACATTCTGTCCCCCTTTTAAGTATATTTTCCTTTATGCCCGGGCCTTATTTAAAGGCCCTCAAAATACTTCCGGTGTTTTTCCGTCATATTCACTATTCCCGGATACCCGCCGGTGTGGATAAACAGTATCTTCTCATTTTTGCTGATTTTACCGCATTTCACGTGCTCAATCAAGCCCGCAAAAGCTTTTCCTGTATATACCGGATCCAAAACAATGCCTTCATTGCTTCCGGCAAACTTTATAGCGCTTAGCGTTCTCTCATCCGGGACGGCATAGCCCTCCCCGATATATTTATCCTCGATATTCAATTTAATTTCTTTTCCGGTTTTTATGCCCAGAACTCCAAGGCCTTCTTTTATTTCATTTTTTACCAAGCCGGCCGCCTTTTCTTTTTTAAAGAGCACGCTGATACCCATGATCTCTTTCCCGGAGTGTTCAACGGCTTTGCCTATTTCAAGCCCGGCCTGGGTCCCGCCGGAACCGTTAGCTGTGTAAATACGGTTAAATTTTATTTTCAGCTCTTTTTCCTGCCTGGTTATCTCAAAAAAGCAGTTGGCGTAGCCCAGGGTCCCGAGCCCGCTCGCTCCGCCCAAAGGCACGGTATAAGCGCGGCGGCCGTTCTTCTCCAGATATTTTTTCAGGTCTTCCATTTTTTCATGAATAGCCTTAAAATCCCAGGTGCCGGCAAAAATTATTTCCGCGCCAAAGATCCGGTTCAGGAGCAGGTTCCCTTCCGGCACTTCTTTTTTCTTTCCTGAAAGCACAAGGATACAGCTGAGCCCGAGCCGGGCACAGACCCCGGCGGTAATACGCGCGTGATTGGATTGCGGCCCGCCGGTCGTAATTATCGTATCGCAGCCCTTTTCCAGAGCATCGGCAAGAATGTACTCCAGCTTCCTTACTTTATTGCCGCCCAAAGCCGCGTCGGTAAGGTCATCTCTCTTAAAATATATATCCGGGCCGCGCAGCTCCCTGCTTATTTTTCCCGCATATTCAATGGGCGTTACCCGGCCAAAGAGCTCTATTTTTTTAATCTTGAAGTTCATGGTAGTTTCTCCTTTTAGCTCCTGCGCCCCGGGCGTTCATTTCAGGTAAAGCTCAAAAAAATCCAGGACTTCTTTTTCGTAGGTTTTAGTATCGGTACTTAAAGCTTCCACATGCCCCGCCCCGGGTATGAGCAAAAGTTTTTTCGGGCCGCCTGCCGCCGCGTAGATCAGTTTCGCGTTCTCAACAGGTATGTTCTCATCCGCTTCTCCGTGTATTATGAGGACGGGTGTTTTTACCCTGGAAATACTCAGGGCAGGATTGACTGCCCCATAGTTAAAACCGCTTCTCATTTCGGCAAGAAAAACGGCTGCCGGAACAAGGGGAAAATACGGAAGATGATAAAACCTGCCGGCATAACGCCGTATCATGGAATTGAGGTTAGCAAAAGAAGCATCCGAAACGACCGCGTTTATTTCCGGACAGACTTCCGCGGCCCGGAGCGCCGCAGCCGCGCCCATGGAGCGCCCGAGCACGCCGATACGCGCCGCTCCTTTTTTCCTGCAATAGCTGACGGCAGCAAGCAGGTCCTTTACTTCATTATAACCCAGCGAGGTAAATTTGTTTTTATTCTTTCCGTGGCCCCTGAAATCCAGGGCCAGAAGGTTATAATTTTTACGGTTAAGAAAAGGAATATAGTTAAGCATATCATTTCTGTCCGCACCCAGCCCGTGGCAGAGAATTATCCATTTATCGCCTTTCGCAGGGATCTCCCAGGCGGGTGCTTCAAAATTATCGGAGGCAGTTAGAACGATATCCCTGTATTTTATATTAAAAATTCCGGGAGTGGACCAGTCTACGGGACGGGAGGAGTGAAGCAGGATACTGGAAAAGATCCAGGCAAAAACAAGAAAAAGAATTGTTCCGTAAAGCAGGACTCTTAAAAGAATTGCTTTTATTAAAGGAGCAGTTTCCATCAGGATCCTTATGTTTTCCCGGTTTCTTCTTTTACCTTAATTATTCCTGGCTTTGTAGTTCTTCAGCTCTTCAAGCGCGTCAGAGGTACCTATCCTTTTGAGCGCGTCCAGAGCATCTGATCTTACCTTGGAATCATCGTCCTTTAATACCTCTCTAAGATACGGCACCGCCTCGTTACCAAGCAGGATAATGGTTTCCTTGGCCTTGCCTGCCACTTTATTGCTCTTATCTTTAAGCGTCTGCACGATGAACGGAGCCGCCGATTTGGCGCCCGGGCCTATTTTTCCGAGGGCCTCCACCGCCGCGCCTCTGACATTTTCATCCCTATCTCTCAGGGCTTCAGTCAGGGCAATTATAGATTCCTTATATTCAATTCCTATATTGCCCAGTGCGGAAGCCGCCGCGGTCCTTACTTCCGTGTCCTCATCTTTTAATATGAGCACGAGATTGTCCGAGGCCTCTTTCATCATAGGCGACCCTCTTTCAATGCCTATTCTGCCCAGTATGAAAGCCGCCGTCGCTTTTATTTTATTATCTTTTTCTTTAAGCGCCGCAATCAGGGGGAATATGGATTTCTGCCCGATCCTTACAAGCACGTTCCGGGTACCTTTACAGATCAGCTGGTTTTCGTCATTTATATAAGGTATCATCAGCTTGGCCGCCGAAACGGAAAGCATGCCTATCTTTTCCAAAGAACCTTTGGCTGTAAACTGCACGCCAATATCAGGGTCGGCCAGAAGCCGGACCAGCATGGGCACGGCTTTCGCACTCTTAAACCCAAGATTTCCTACGGTTTCTGCGGCAGCCATCCTGACCGTGAATTCGGGATCGTTAAGTAATTGTATAAGTGTATCGGTGTAGTCAGTTGTGATGGAACCGAATAAGCCGATGATAGCGTTTACAGCCGCGGCCCGCACTCTCTTGTCCGGGGAAAGCATAAGTGGGCCTGCCAGGTCCGCGGACTCCTTGTTTAAATAGGCAATTTTGACAAAGGATCTTACGGCCGCGTCCCGGATAAAAATTATATTATCACTGAAGGCCTTTACCAGGACTTCCGCGATCCTCTTATAATCCACGCGCATCTGGCCCAAGGCCGTAACAGCCGCAAGCCGCTTCTTGACATTTTCCCCGCCGGCCATATTAATAAGTTCATTAAGAACCGCTCCGGACCTGTTATCTATTTTGGGGAGCGTTTCGGCTGCCAGGGCGGCTAAGATATCATTTTCGTTTTTCAGGAGCGCGAATATCTCCGGAAGAACTTCGGATGCCCCGCTCCCGATATTTCCAAAAATAATGGTAAGGATCGCCCGGGTATCAGGGCCTCCGTTCTTAAACCTGGCAAGGATGAGGTTAACTGCTTCTTTTGAGCTCGTACCTATTTCCACGAGCGCCAGCTCGGACGCGTTTCGCACCATAATATTGGAATAGTTGAGATTATCCAGGAGAATATTTACAATGCGGCTGTCCACCATTTTTTTCTTGCCGGCGATAAAAGAAGCGCCAAAAACAAGGCGTTCGTTCGAACTCTTAAGCGCAGCAAGTATATCTTCCGGGTCCACCAGGCCTATATTTACTATGGCGTCTCTCGCCGCGGCGCAGATATTTTTATTTTCATCGCCCAGCACCGAAAAAAGTTTTTTTGAAACTTCAGGAGTGGAAGGAAGAATAGCGCCCAGCGCGTAGGCCGCGTGGGTACGCGTAAATTTATCAGGATTTTCAAGTGCTTTAAGCAAAAGAGGCAGGGCTTTATCCTGGAATTTAACCAGGTATTCTTCGGCGATCGTTCTTACCGCAGCATCCTTATCTTCCAGAACAGAAATGAAGACCGGCACGGCCGCTTCCGGGCCAAGTTTTAAAAGCGCTTCCGCGGCCCGGTTCCTTACGGAAGAACCGGGATTGACCAGATATTCTTTCAGAGACCAGGCGGCATTCTCTTTTCCTTTTTGGTCCAGGGTCTTTATGTCTTCAAGCGCGGCCAGCCGGATATTATCTTCGTCATTCGTTAACCGGTAATTCAAGCCCGCGCACCCGTTGAAAAAGAAAGCAAGCCCGGCCGTTGCCGCCAAAAGAATTATTTTTTTCATTACAGCTCCGTTTTGCGCAAAAACCACTGCCGTAAATAAGGACATTATCCGCGCCCTTAAGGTTCCTTTAACGCCTGTTATTTTGTCAGAGGCAGTCTTATCTCTTTCTTTTCCCTGGAGGACTTGTATATCGCCAGAATTAATTCTACCGCTTTTCTTGCTTCAGAAGCAGGCACCGGGGGAACTTCACCGGCCAGCAAGGCTTTTGTAAAGGCCTTGAATTGGGCCAGATGCCCTCCGTGGTAAACCGCCAGGGGGTCAGAAGCCCCGCCGGCAACCGCGGCGCCTTCTTTTCTGGGCGCTTCACCTGCCATTTTCCAGGTAATATCCTGAAAGCCATTGAGCACTATGGTCCCTTTCGAACCATGGATCTCAAGCCTTCTCTCTTCTCCGGGATTTATCGAGGTGGTCGCTTCTATAGTTCCCAGCCCACCGTTCTTAAATTTTAGTATCGCGATTGCGGTATCTTCAACGGGTATTTTATGCACTATGGTTTCACAGTACGCGGTAACCGCCTCCACTTCGCCCATAAAGAACATGAGCAGATCGAGCGCGTGTATCGCCTGGTTCATCAAGGCCCCGCCGCCGTCAAGGTCCCAGGTCGCTCTCCAGCCCGCGCTGGCATAATACTCCGGGGATCTCCACCATTTATTGTAAGCGTCTCCCAGTATCAGCTTGCCGAGTTTGCCGTCCTGGATAGTTTTTCTTATCAGCAAAGAAGATTCATAAAACCTGCTCTGAAAGATGCCCGCTAAATGTTTCTTGGTCCGTTTTGAAGCTTCGATCATTTTGTCTATTTTTTCAAGATTAACTTCAAGCGGCTTTTCAGAGATAACATGCTTGCCGGCTTCCATGGCCAGGATGGAGTTCTCCATATGTATCCCTGAAGGCAGGCAGATGGTAACAACATCAACATCTTTATTCCGCAGCATTTCCTTGATGTCGGTATAATATTTAACCTTGTTCTTCTCCGCGACCGCCTTTGCTTTGGCTTCCACAATGTCCACAACGCAGATAAGTTCCGCCTCAGGCGTGCCCAGTATCCCCGCGAGGTGATTGGCAACAATGTTCCCGCAACCTACGATAGCAAACCCTATTTTTTTCATTTCCCTTTCTCCTTTTTAATTCTCTTGAGCTTTGTAATTTTAGTTCATTCTCTTACCGCCAGGAGCGCCATAACAAGCACTCCCAGGGCAATAAAGAACATCTGCAGTAAAGATTTGAGCGGCCGGCCTTCATGATTAAGTTCAGGAATGAGGTCGGAACCGGCCATGTAGATAAAACCTCCGGCTGTGACCGGGACCAGCAGGAGTTTTAGAGTTTCAAAACCCTGCCCCAAAAAAAGTATGACCAGGGCGCCAAGAATAGAAGTAAGCCCTGAGAGAAAATTAAATAAAAGCGCTTTCTTAACGGAAAGGCCGCCATGGACCAAAATACCAAAATCACCTATTTCCTGGGGGATCTCATGAAGCACCACGGCAAGAGTCGTTGCGATACCCAGTTTAACAGAAACGGAATAACTGGCGGCTATCACCATACCGTCAATAAGATTGTGCACGGCATCCCCCGTCAAATTCATATAAACCACCGGTTTGAGATGTGCGTTGCAGAGGCCGTCATGACAGTGGCGCCAGCGGATAAACTTCTCGAGAGAAAAGAAAATGAAAAGGCCCAGGAGAACATAAAGCGCCGTGCTTAAATTGTTGCCAAGTTTTTGATAAGCTTCAGGGATAAGATGAATTATCGCGTCCCCCAGGAGAGCCCCAACGGCAAAACTTACAAGGTAGAGGATCATTTTTTGCAGGTAGCCCGGTTTCAAGGTAAGAGTGAACACGCCGATCAAAGAGATTAAGCTGATTATTGTTACGCTTATTAAAGTATATACCCAGGTTTGCAATTTGACCTCAAAAGTCCGGAATTATTAATTAAGACCCTTTTTGAGAATAGAACAATAAAACGCAAGCGAAATACCCTTTGCCTATTGTCCGTTTTCCATTGTTAAATCGCTCTACCATATTATTACAGAAAATTGGTGGAGCTGAGGGGGATCGAACCCCTTGCCTTCTCCCTGCCAGAGAGACGCTCTCCCAGGTGAGCTACAGCCCCACATTCAGAATATTGTAGCATTATCAAGGGTTTTTGTAAAGTGAAAATTAGACCGCTTTTGCCTGAATCTCATTTGTGCAATTTTTGCGCAGCGAATTTTGTTCTGTGAAACTTTCATACCTTATCATGGCTTTCTTGTCAATTTAGGAACTTTGTATTCATCAAATATGCTATCAAGTAACATAAGTACCCCTGTCGAAGTATCATCATTTAATAATTTATTCACTCCTTTATTGAATTCTTCCAGCACCTCGGCCGGGACACCATACTTTTTGACCAGATTCTCGGTTCGAAGATCATTTTCCTTTACGCCTTTTGTATACTTTTTAATCTTGATCCAGAGTGCCTTTATGTAATCCTTTTCCTTGCTAAGATGATAAATAAACTCAATTTCATTAAACTTCATCTCCTGTGTTCGTTCAATAATCAATACCCGTTTCCAGGAATTATCTTTAACAATTACCTTATCGTCATAAAGATAAATAGTTGTTCTAAGGTAATTCCCAATTTTTGCAAGAATAATTACACCTGGCATAAAGATAGTAAAAATAAAAATAACGACAATGCTATTAAGAACATTCTTTGAAAAAATAAATATTAAAATGCCAAAAAAACCACTAAAAATTAGTCCTGCATAGAATACGCTTTTAATTTCTCTAGGAATAGGCGAAGGTTTCATCTTCTTGATCAATTTTTCTTGACTATTCATAGTTATCAAATCCCTTCCCCTTCCCAACCTTTCCCCGGAATTGTGGGGGTGCATAAACTATCCATCAATTAAAACACTATTTTGAATTTGTTGCATTTGGCAAAACTGGAATTACTTTCTTTCGATCAACATAAATTACTTTTCCTTCAAAATCAAAATATATAAGACCAGTATACCCTGTTATAGATGTCTCCCTAAATCCTCCATACTCTCCTCCGTTACCTAAATGCAAAACATTTTTATAAGCCCAAATAATTTTATCTTTTTTTCATAACCTTACTTATAATAAACCGCCAGTCTGAGCTTCTGTATGAATAGAATATTCAAGCATCTTATAGGTCTTCATTCTTCTTTGAAACATTCTATCCAGCATAGACACATTCGAATCTACATAGTCGTAAATATAAATGTTTTTCTTTTCTTTGTGATACCTATGCAACCTTCCCGTATATTGAACTATCTTGCCCTTGAACGAACTTGGCATTGTCAGAAATAATGTGTCCAGTCTTGGTTCGTCAAATCCCTCACCGATATATGAACCTGTGGCAAGGATTACCTTCCTGCAATTTTCTGGAAACTCTTTTAAATTCTCAAATACTTCTTTTGCTTTTTTCTTTCCCATTCCTCCCTGCAAAACTGAAATATAGTCAGCTTTCCCTTTCAGCATTTCGGATAATCGTTCTAGATGTTCTCGACGCTCAGTAAGAATCAATGGAAACCTTCCATCATCTAGAGCCTTAACAACATCATCAATAATCAATCTATTTCTCTGCTCATCGCTAACCAGCGCTATCAGTACATCATGGATCTTGGAATTATCATTCCACTCATATGAAAAAATCGTTTTTCTCGCCAAGACTCTAGATTCCGGCAAATGATATGAGGAGTCTTTTTGCTTGATTTGGTGGCAGATAGGACCACACTGCATATGAATAATCGGCTGATGACCATCTCTACGATAAGGTGTTGCGGTAAGCCCGAGGACATACTTCGCTTTTGCCTGTGTCAAGATTTTTTCAAAGGAAAAAGCACTGACATGATGGCATTCATCAACAATAACAAAACCATAATCGGCGACCCTGTCATCCACATTCTTATCATGATCAAGGCTCTGAACCATTGCAATATCAATTGCCCCTGTAGATTTATTTTTCCCACCGCCAATTTGACCAATTTTTTTCTTGTCTATTCCCAGCAATGCTGATATTTGTAGACGCCACTGATCCATAATCGGCTTACGATGGACCAAAATCAGAACATTTGTATTTCTCTTTGCCATTGCAGCCACAGCCAATACTGTTTTACCGGAACCCGGAGGAGCAACAAGCACTCCAAAATCCGAGGAAAGCATGTGTTTAATCGCATTTTCCTGCTCATCATTTAATGTCCCCTTGAATTTAAAACTAGCTTTCCGTCCCTTAAAACGCTTATCAAGCACTTTGAGTTTTACTTTATATTCTTTCAGGAGACTATCAATATCTTTAATGCAGCCTCTAGGAAGGGATAAATACCCTCCTGAGATTTCAGCACAGCAAATAACCCGTGGCGTTGCATGAGTTGAAAACCGCATCTTCTGCTTTTTATAGAATTCGGGATTCTGAAACGCTGCCAAATGTTTCAGCTGATTCAATAAGGCGGGCGGAGCCGCATTCTCTTTTATGTAGATACGGTTTGCAAGTACAACTTCAAGGCTTTCCGGAAGATCTTTCAATTCAACCTTAAATTTTCTTTTTCCGGATGGCAGTCTCATCCATGGCTCGTCGTTTTCGTCAACCTGACTTTGCAAAACACTTATAATTTGACCTGTTTTTATACCCTCATCAACTTTCTTTTGAACATCGTCAAAACTCATCTTGCGAATCAATGCTAAAAAAGTCCACTGGTCGGAATATGGCAATCCCGCATCATCTATAAAAACACTATTGCCCTTATTTACAGCTTCTTTTTGGAATGGCAAGGCTATAAGATTTCCAAAACCTCCTTTTGGCATAGTATCTTGATTAGGAAAAAAGCGGTCATAACTCTTCATATCTATTTGATAACGCTTGCTCATGGTCATAGTTATTAAATAGCTTCCAAGCCTTCTTGCCAGTATAGCGGGGATTTCCTTTTCGAAAAATATCCAGGCATGCCCTCCAGATCCCGAACGTGATCTTTCTATAACTACCGGAATACCTTCCTCTTTGCTGGTAATTGTTAATGCTTTTATATCTTCAAACCATCCTTCTTTATCAAAGTCAATTGCGAGAAAATAACAATGTTCATTCTGAAGCATTGGATATATTCCGGCTACATGATTTCCCATAAGATGCCGTCGTACAGCATCTTCATCAAGAGGGCTAAATTCCTTACTAGGGCATTCCGAGCATTTAATCACAGGTTTCTTGCATAATGCTCTATCCCATTCATGTTTACACACAGGGCTGTACCCGCGCTTTTGTTTATTGCTGCTAACCCAAAGTCGCGCATATACATCATTACGCCCCTTGAAATAACTTCTGAACAGTTGGATTTTTTCCTCGGGAGATAATTCCTTGCTTGACTTAGCCTCGGACACTTTAAAGTTCTCACAATCCGGCAGGGTATTTAATTCGTCGGTATATTTCTTGCGGAGAGCAGACAAAGCAGAGATTTGCTCGTCTATTTTATTGATCTTTTCTTTTAAACCGTCTTTTTCTACTTTTTCAGTCATTGGTTTTTTCAACTATTCCAACATAAAGATGCTTTGGCTCATTTTCGGCTCATTTGACTCACAATTGACTCATTCAAGGCTCTTTCTAATCTTATAACAAATATCTCTTTTCCCTTGCCCTGACATTTCTAAAATATTCTTCTTTACTAATTCCGACAAATCTCTTGTTGCTGTAGGCTTGGATGTCGTTGTCAATTCTCTATATGCCCTATTGGTTATTTTACCTTTTTCTTTTATTAACCAAACCGCTTTAATCTGCCGGTCGTTTAAACCCATTTTCTGTAGATTTTCTTCAGTATAAATATCTTTGTAAAAATACACAGAAAACCCGCATTGTTCTTCTTTATATTCCGGCTCCGGCAATCCTGCCTTTTTAAAGCTTTCAACAATACCTATCGTGCCTTTACCCCAAGATTCGATCAAGCCCGCCTTGTAAAATGTTTTCGCTAATAATTCATTTCTTGGCCTGGATGAATGTTTTTTCTTTAAGTCTTCTATTTTTATTTCAGGCGGTAAAATTCCTTCATTCCATATGTTTAACTTATCCGAATATATTCTTATATGAGTATGCGTGCCGATATAGTCCCTATGAATTACGGCGTTTATTATGGCTTCTCTTAAGGCATTTTCTGGATATTCCAAATCTTCTTTCCGATAAAGACCTTCATATCGTATTTTTGAAATCAAATATTTTGTCTTAATAATCTCTACGGCAGCATCAACCTGACTGAATAAATTGCCTTCGACATCATTAGAACTAACAACATCGGAATCCGTAACAAACTTTCCGACCTTAATATACGAACTATGAAAGAAGTGCTGAGGATTTTTGCCAAATAAAAGAATAGCTGCTTTTGTTAATTTATTCCCTTCAGCTAATTCAAGCTTCTTAAGTAAAGTCATAATACTTTTTTCATTTTTGGCATTAGGAAAGCGTTCTGACGACAACTTTTTAAATTTTTCGATAGTCTCAGGAGAGATATCCTTTATGGTTGCCTTTTCTTCTATTAAGGAATCCCATAGTTTTCCGGTCTTTGTTATCAAGAACCTTGTTAAGGCATTTCCGGTCAGCTCGAGGGTTGTGCTGCCGCTTCTTTTATAATATCTTCCGTGATAAGAGACAGCGGCATGCGAAGCGTCAATACTTACAATAATTATATACTTGCCATTTTTCTTCTGTGATTTAACGCTCGGAATAATACCAATAATATCCTTAGCTTTATTCGGAATGGATTCAAAAAGCCTTTTAAGGTCTTTTATCCCGATAACTTTGCCGTTATCATCTATACCAAGAAATAATTTCCCACCCTCTGCATTTGCAAAGCCACTTAAGGTCTTTAGATATTCATCATGCCAACTTTCTTTAAATTCCGTGTTTTCGTTCTCCATCTTATTTTTCATGATCCACCCAAGCCGCTTTAGGGCTTTTCCCCAGGAACTTCATCCTAAATATTTATCATATTATATATTATTAAACCAGCTTTATAAAGGCAAAACTGTGCCTAAACAAATATTGGCAAAATTTTGATCATCAACGACAACTACCTTTCATGAATTTACGGAAAAACAAAAGTGTGCCAATTTTGTGCCAAACCAGGAGCAATCATCCATCGGTCTATAGTTTGAGGTCCGGAATTACAACAAATTTGGACATGGAAGACTCTACCAATTTCTTGCCATAAAAGGCATCAAATCAACTTAAATGGCGAAAACTAATACAATGTTTTTGGGACAGATCATTTACACCTAAGTATGTCAAAACCATGTGGCAGATTTGTGGCAAAAAATGGCTCAAATCAACATGACCTTATGCACACTTTGAATAATTTTAATGCACAAGCTGCACCATGATTGAACAGGTAGGAGGTGTTTCCTACAAGAATATTGAAATATTTTGTGCAATAAATACTGGCCTTAGAAAATATTTTAATTTATCTGTCCCGCTTTGAATTTTGATTCGCGAAGGATCTTCAACTGCTGGACCGTAAATCCTATCAGGATCGCTCCCATCATCCAGGCAACTGAAGTCGCATACCCGAACTTAAGATACACATACGCGTTATAAAATATCTCAAGGCCTAAGACATGCGTAGCATTTAAAGGGCCCCCGCCGGTCATCGCTAATATTCTTTCCGTGGACTGGAAGCTTCCGACAATATTCCCGACAAACATTATTAACAGAATGGGCCTCAGCACCGGAATGGTCACGTGCCTTATTTTCTGGAATATATTGGCGCCGTCCAGGTCCGCGGCTTCGTACAATTCCTCGGGGATCATTTTCAGGGCCGCGAGATAAAATATGCTTCCCGCACCGACCGCCGCCCAGACTCCCACAACTATGACGCAGAGCATCGCCATTCTGGGATCCTGCAGCCAGAGTTGGGGCGGGATGTGAAAGAAGGCCAGCACCTGATTAAATAAACCATCCGGCGAGGTGTCATAGAATCTCTTCCAAAGGAGGAGAACCACCAGCGCGCTGGTCACGGCAGGCAGATAAAAACATATCCTATAAATAACGGTTCCCCTTGGTATTTCATTTAAGAACAGGGCCAGTATTATCGGTGAGATATACCCAAAAAGCAGGGACAGGGCGGCATAAACAAAGGTGTTCCTAAGGGCTATCCAAAAAGTGTCATTGTACAGCACGGTCACAAAATTATCGATTCCTATCCACTTGCTCACTCCTATTATCCTGTAATCCTGAAAAGCCATCATTAGCCCCGAAACAATGGGTGTATAACTCCAGACCAGCATTGTAAGCAAAGCAGGAGCCATCAGCACCCAGCCCAAAAAGACCCTGCTCCGATCTCCCGGCTTCATCGTAATGGTTATATGTGTTGCCTCTTTTTTTAAAGAAGACAATGTACCTTTTATATACTTGATAAAAAAGAAACCAATAACGCAAGCAAGTATAACTAGTACAGCAGTCACAACCTTCCTTCGATGTTTCATCGTATCTTCAGGAATATTTCCGATAAGGATCTCGTTTGTTTTGGCAACAGCCGCATTCAGCTCTTCACGGTAATCAACTTCATCATACAGGATTATCTTATCCAGCGGCGGGGCCATGAACTTGTAAATATTCTGACAGTTTCTGCCATAAGGTCCGGGACGCGCGCTGGTAAGCATTTCCTTATACGTAGAGACCCATTCTTTTGGCACTTCATTGATATATTCTTCGAAACCGTATTTTTTCAGGTATTCAGGATTGACATACTTTGTATAGCCGGCCTGAACCAATCTGGTAACCTGTATCTTTTTCGCCTCGTCTCCGACCATGTATTGTATATATTTCCAGGCGGCATCTCGTACTTTCTTATCTTTAGTGGCCGCACTTATGCAATACGGGGAAGCACTTAACTCGCAGCCGCTCAGCCCTTTGGGGCCTTTTGGCATGGGTGCTATACCTACAATATTAGGATCAATATCTGTAGGAACAATAGTCATGTCTCCTGGCCAGTACAGACTGAAAACCATAGCTATTTTCCCTTCATCAAACTCGTCCCATAAGGTCCATAACACAATTTTCGCGACACCCCGGTATTCTTTCCCGTTTTTTACAAACTTGCCCCTTACCAACTTATGGGCAAATTTCAGAGCCTCAACAGCTTCTTTGCTGTCAAACACAGCTTTCCAATCGCCATTTTTATCCTGTTTAACTATTTCTCCGCCTGCCTGCCATAAAAAATTGATCCAGTGCCAGGCAATACTGCCGCCCTGGCCGAAAAAACCGAAACCTTGAACACCTTTTTCTTTGTCGGTAAGTTTAACAGCGTATTCATAGAACTCATCCCAGTCTTTTGGCGGCCGGTCCGGATCCAGTCCCGCCTTTTTGAAAAGGTCTTTCCTGTAGATAAGCGCACTGACACTTGCGCTTGAAGGCATCCCCCATATATGCCCATTTTGTTTTACAACCTGCCAGACCCGGGGAATATACATACTTTCCACATCCGTTGTTTTTTTCCATTCTTCAAAATATTCGTCCAGCGGATAGACAAAGCCCTGCTCTATAAAAGTGGTAACATTACGGAAAGGTATCATAATAACATCCGGCGCGGTTCCCCCCGCAAAGGACATGATCACGGAATCCATTCTTAGCTGATTCTCAAGCTTTACGCCGGAAAGTTCTCTTACTTTGATACCCGGATATTTCTTTAGAAAATTTTCAAAAACTTCCCTGCCAATCCTCTCAGTTAATGATCTTGCGTCTTTTCTCGGGATATTCATCAATATGAGTTCAACAGGAGTTTCTTCTTCCGCGCACAAAAAAGCTCCCATTAAGGTGAGAACAAAAACTGCAAGGAAATATATTATTGCTATTTTTTTCATGGTTTATAATACCACTTTTTTTGCCTAAATTAACATTTCTATCTATTTTCCAGAGGGCAGGTTTACGACAAACGCCGGTTCAAATAGGGGTAAATGCGGATATACGGAAGAAATGAATTTTAGTAAAACGACTTATAAAATCAGGGTCCTATTACCGGGGTAATGATTTTGAGCAGCCTCACAATTCAATAACTGATAACTTATAAGCAAAGCTTTTCTCGATCAGTATGATATCTTATTGTCAACTTTGGTTGACAGCGCAAGATTACTAATAGCTGATTGCTGCGGGGGAAATTCACTTGCTTAAAATAGTTTCTTTACTTCTTCAAGGTAATCCTTTCTTATTTTATCAGAGACTCTGGGTACTTCGCTGAAATATTTGTGCTCCAGGACTCTTATACCGCAGGTGCCAAACATTACTATATCAATAGTTTTCTGAAACGCATCATACAACCCCATTTTATTATAATCTGAAGCGCTTCCGCCTTGAGTCGTGAAAATTGTGACCTCTTTTTCTTTTAGAAGCGGGCAAAGCCCTGTCTCAACATATTTGTAAGCAAAACCAAGCGAGTAAACCCTGTCAATATAGCCCTTCAATATGGCCGGAACACTTCCCCACCATAAGGGATAGATAAACACTATTTTTTCAGCCCATATAATATGGTCCTGTTCCTTTTTGACGTCAGAGGCCGCCCCGCCTTTTGCCAAAGCAACAAAATCATCCGGGCCCAAAATAGGATCAAATTTCAGCCGGTAAAGATCCCTGACAACGATCTCGTTTCCGGCGGATTTTAGTTTTCCCGAAACAGTTTCCAAAATTGTATGACAGAAGCTTTTCGGATTCGGGTGCGCGTACACTATTAAATATTTCATTTTAAACCTCCTGAATTACAGCTGCATCATTTATTATTTGTAACCCACTTTCCTGCGGGTTTTTGATAAGTCGCGCCGGCATCCCAGACCCATTTCAGATTCTTTTCTGCGCCTGCTTGTTCCGGCGCCTTATTTCGATATGCACTCCACATGGCATCCACCCAGGCATCAATTGCTTTCCCTTCCTGAGAAGGCCTTGCATTTTTACCCCTGGCGCTTTTATACGGGTCGTCTTTTGTCATCCACCTGTCACAGTAATCGAAGAAGGCATCATGGCCCCACACTTTCATTGCTTTCATCAATCTTGCCGCAAGCGCGGTGCCTATCCACGAAGGGCCGGAACAGCAGACCCGGTAAACCTCTGATTGTTCATCTGAATGTTTTTTTCCTTTTGTCCATTGTTCCGGGGCTTTTTCTTCGTGCGGAAGCGCGGGCCCGCCCCACCAAACCATCTGCCATAAAACCGTTTGTCCGTAGCTGCCTTTTCCGTAGTAAGTTGTCTGGTCTTCTCCGAATATCGCAGTCCCGGGAAGCTTCTGCAGCTCCTCGTCACCCAGCATTATTCCGGCAAAAAGTATCGGCCACTTGCGGGCGTACCCGAAACCGCCTTCAGCCCTCCATTGTACTCCCAGTTCGCAAAGTTTGCGGAGATCAATTCCCAGCTGGACTAATTCAATGAGAAGGGTTTTCTTTTGCTCGTCGGGAACATTCAGATTCAGCAGCAAGCTTGCAATTGATACAATTCGCGAACTCTCACGGCTGTATTGCGGTTGATTTTCTACGGGAGCTACGTAGTCAAAGGTCCAGTTATCGGTGGTTGCATGATCGAGCCAGGCCCTTTGAAAATACCGGTTGTAATCCTCCCAGGACGGCACGGTCCCTGCGGGTTCCAGTTTTAAAAGTTTTTCGAAGTGCAGATCTTTTGCCCTGTAAATTTTCTTTTCCGTACCTGAATACGCGGGCCGGAAGGCATCCTCCGGCGGAACTTCTTTCAGGCAGGTAAGTACCGCCGCCGTCTTAAGAGCATTACCTGAGGTTTGTTCTGCCTTCCACATGAGCTTGTAACAAAAATTATTATTGGGCAGGGTTTTGTTGCTTTCAGTGGAGATAAGCGACCTGTCTGTTTCCAGTACATAGGGAAATTTCATGCTTTTCTCGGGACTGTAGTTTAGGCCCCGGGAATCATAACCCTGCTCATCGGCCGGTTTCAGTACAACCATAGAACCGTTACGCATCCGGTTATCGTCCTTAAGCATGGAGGCCCCGTAGGGATTTTTTTTCTCCGTCGCCCCTGAATCATTTCCCGGGCCGGGTGCGGGGGTAACACTCACTATATTCACAGGGCCAATAACCCACCAGTCCCCATTCACAAATTTGCCGGACTCAACAGGTTTTTCAAATTTCCAGGTAATCCCGTATTGTGAGAGCTCGTTTACTTTTTCACCGGCAAAAAGCGAAGCAACCAACGATACCACGATTGAAAGACCTGCCAGAACCGGCAAAACATTCCGCATTGCGTTTCTCATTTACTTCCTCCGGGTGTTTCGAACTTTATACAGGCCTCCTGCTGAAATTATTTATCAGCTCAAGGACTCAACAGCATGTTTGCTCTGCCAAAAATTTTACTTCTTTGGCGCTGCCTTTGCGGTATCCTTAACATCTATCTCCAGATCATCAAAATACATAGTTTCGTTACCGGCTGTAAGCGCCTCGCCTCCGCCGAAAACTATGCCATTGGCTCCTTTATTGAAAAACTCAACCTTGGTCGGAAATGTAGTATCTTCTTTTTCGTCGTTGTAGGTAACTCCCAGGGTCTTTTCATCAGTAAAGGCAAAAACAAATTTATTCCAGCCTTTTTTTCTGGAAAAACCTGAACTCCAGGTGCTAAACCACTGGTTTTCACCGGTAAATATAACGGCGTAGTTATTGACATTGCCGTAAGATCTCCAGACGATACGTTCAACGGCTTTATCATCATCACTGTTTACCAGCCCAAAGTACGGCCCGTTCCACCCTTTGCCCGGTTTTGAACCTTTATTAACAAGAGACTCATACACCCACATAGTCACAGTGCCAAAAACATTTTCCGTGCTAAACCTGAAAGTCGCGGACGCACCGGCCGGCACGGAAAGAGCGGATTTTCCAGCATGCTTCTGATCCTCAGAAATAGCAGCATCCCCCTCTATTTCCCACTTTTTCAATACTGTTTTGTCTTCAAAACCTTCGGTTGTCTTAGCCGCATAGATCGAAGCCGCAAAACTCACTACCATTGCCGCCAGAACCATTCTCTTAAGCATCTTTCCTCCTCACTCCGAAATTTGTTACGCTTTTTATTTCCGCTTTACCGCAAGCGCCTTGCGGTAAAACGGAAATATTAATAAGTCGTGAAAGAGCTTCCTTTGGTATCCGTCGCAATACTGTTGGCAAACACATTGCCGGCAAAAACGGACGTTGTATCCGTTACATAAGCCCAGCCCTTGTTTGCGCCTGCTGAAAAAAATACGCCGGAAGGCACGCCTGCGGTGGCAAAAACCGTATTAACATTACCCAGGGGGGTGGCTTTCGCCGGCGGAATTGGATACAAGTAACCGGTAAAGGCCGTTGTCAGATCCCCCGGCCAGGTCCCCTCTTTTTCAGCGTAATAGATCGTTACGGCGGAACGTATGGCGGCAAGGTTTCCTTTGGTTGCCCCTTCTCTGGACTTTTCCAGCATCTGGGAAAATTTTGGCAGTGCAACAGCCGCAAGTATCCCGATTATAGCTACAACTATCATAAGCTCTATAAGGGTAAAACCCTGCTTTGAATTATTTTTTCCGCGGCAATTACTCATGTTAACTCCCTTATTTCTGTTATCAGGCAACAAGCAGTTTCCGGTTCCGGTACCTTTACATATAAATGTATTTATATTGTATAATGTAAAAAAAAGAATTACAAGAGGTTTACTTTTTGCAAAAACCAGCGGATTTTGAAGCTAATTCAAGGAGAGGCGGTAAGCTCTCCGGCCGGAGGGGCCAAAGAGCTCTGCCGGTGAACTTATTTTAGTTCGTAATACTTATGATATGTTTTACGGGAACAACGAGCGCGGGAATACTGCTTTGCTTTTTCTCCCACTCGGTCCAGAGCGCCGCCCGCTTCGCTGTTATTTCATCTTTGTTTTTTGCCTGTTCCGGATCGGCCAGCATTTTAGGAATACCGGTTATGTATTTTTTTATTATTTCGGTTTCATAAACTTCTTTTTTAATGATCTCCTCCCGTATGATCCTGAAAGGGCCCGAAAAGGGATTTTCCGGAAACTCTTCCGCCAGGTTAATACCCCGCTCCAGCTGTTCGCGCTTAAAAGCTTTTGTAACGTCTCCCCATTCCACCTTGGCTTCAGATTTTTCAAGATTCTTAACTATCAGGATAAAACGGTTCAGCTCGCGGTTGAAAGAAATAAAAGGCAGAATACTTTTATCAGAGGCAGAAGATCTCCCGTCCCCGTAAAAACAGAATGGATACCTGCTGCTTTCTATTTCCGCTTTGCCTCCGGAAAAAGAAACTACCTTGTGCCCGGCTGTCGCGGCAGAGGGCCCTTGCATATCCAGGGTTATCGTCCCTATCTCCCCGTCAAAACCCATTGCTTTCAAAAAGGCCTGCGCCATTATCAAATGGCCGTTGGCTGAAGGATGCACTCCGTCCTTTCCGCAGACATCATAATCCTCTCCCAGCTCTTTTTTTGCCTTCTGCATGGCTTCCATCATGGGCCCGTGGATATCGGCGAACGGAACTTCATTTTCCGCGGCAACTTTCCCTGCCAGACCGGAAAATTGTTTCAAGGTTTCATTATAAACTTCCGGGCCGGCCTTTCCTTTCCAGCACTTGGTGTCAACAGCCCCCGGAGAACCAACAATAACAAGTGTCCCCGCGTTTTTTAATTTTTTCACCACAGAATTCATGGTTCTTTCGTAAAACTTTCCCGTGGAAACGCTGTACGCTTTGTATTCCGCGTCATTCATCCCGTAACAAAGAGTAACGACATCCGGCTTAAAGAGCTGCAGGTCATTTTCCATTCTGCCTGAAAAGCCGTTGATACGTTCCCCGCTCCACCCGAATTGAAATTGTTTTACTTTCAAATCAGGCCTGCAGACAGTCAGATACATTTCAATGTAACTCGTGTATTTCTTTTGTTCGGTAATGGAATCCCCGACAACAGCAAGCTTCGCGCCTTCCTTGAGCAGGAGCCGGCCGGCCGCTTTTTCTTCTCCGTAAGAAAACATGCAAAGACCTAATAATATCATTATTAATAATGCTTTTTTCATTGTTTTTCCTCCTTTTCTTGTAATGTCCATAGCTCGTTGAAGCAAGTTCAACTAAGCCGCGGCCTTATTTTTTTCCTGCCTGGCTGCCACGAAGACAAAAACTGAAGGAACAAAATAGAAGGTCAGGTACATGGAAAATATCAAGCCGCCGATTACCCCTATCGCCATGGGTTTGAGCATTTCCGTGCCGTCCCCGAGCCCAAAAGCCAGGGGGATCAAACCCAGCACCCCGACACACATCGTCATTAGTATGGGCCGGAGCCGGAGCAACGCGCCGTTGACTACCGCGTCCCTGATAGACATGCCTTTATTCATAAGCTGCTGGATGAAGGTTATCAAAATAACCCCGTGAACGATCTCAATACCGGCCAGAATAATAAAGCCGATCATTACGGTTATCCCTATGGAAGCATGGGCCAGATACATGGCAACCGAGATGCCGATCAAAGACAGCGGCACCCGGAGCAGGATGATGAACGGCCAGATAAAAGATTCAAATTGGATAGCCAGGATCACATACGCCAGGAATAAGGAAAGGGCAAGGATGATATACATGCTCCCAAAATTTCTTTTTATATCTTCGGCGGCCCCGCCGTAATGTAATACCCAGCCGGGCGGAATATCCAGATCGGCAAGTTTTGCCATGATGTCTTTATTCACGTCTCCGACAGGCCGGCCTCTTACGTTAGCCACTACGGACAGGATACGCATTTGCTCTATCCTGTCTATCTGCATCGGGCCGACTTTTTGTTCCACATTAGCGACATTTCTGACATATATGGGCAGGCCCTTGGCGGTTAAGAGCGGAATATTCCGGATATCTTCAATATCATTAAAATCTTTCCTGTTCACTATCAGGGTAATATAATAATAAAAACCCTTGTCTTTATAGTACGCGACCTGATTACCGTCAATAAAAGCTTTAAGATTATTCGCGATCTGGCTGGTCTTAAGGCCCAGATCGGAGATCAAACCCCTGTTCAGGGTCAGCTGATATTCCGGTTTTGTAATATTCATGGACAGGTTTGCCATGCCCAGGCCTTTTACACCCCTGATCTTTTCCATTATACGGCCGGCCTGATCCGCCAATTCAGATATTTCAACGGTCTTGGGAGCTCTCAGTTGTATTTCCACGTCGTTATTTCCCGTAAACCGGATCCCTCTCATTTTACGGTGCATAATGAACACTTTTACGCCCGGATAAACGGTTTCCTGCTCTATCTGCTGGCTGTATTTGGCCACCCATTCATCGGTCGTCACTTTCCTGTCTTTTTTTGGCACTAATTGGATAACTACTGTACCCTGCTCCGGAAATTCAAAAGTAGTTCCGCCGTAAACCCTGCCGCCGACGGTCGAAAAATTATTTTCTATATAAGGCAGCTTGCCCAGGGTCTCTTCCACGTTCATAATTATTTTTTGCGTTTCGTTCAAGGCCGTTCCGACCGGGGCGTTAACAGAGATCAGGATCTGCCCGTCATCGGTCAAAGGAAGAAGTTCTGAGCCCAGAGAGTTAATGAACCAGATACCGGCAACGAAAAGAACTGCCGTACTGACAATAACATACGCTTTATGGTTCAATGTAAAATTAAGGCTGGTTTTGTAATGCTTTCCTATCCAATCCATCATGCGTTTACTCAAGGTATTTTCCGGTTCTTTCTCATGATGATCCTTTGTCAGCAGATGGGTTATCATGGGAGTTACGGTCAGGGAGACTATTCTTGAGCTTCCGATCGCGACCGCGATGATTATTATCAATTCGTGGAATAATAGGGAGACCATGCCGGGCACGAATAAGAACGGGACAAAGAGAGCCATGAAAGTCAAAGTAACAAAAGTAAGGGCCGGCCCGACTTCATCGGTACCCTGAACGACCGCGTCAGGATTTCTTTCCTCCTGCAGCCGCGTAATATTTTCAAGCACGACCACCGCGTCATCCAAAACAATGGTTATGGCCAGGATCAAGCCGCCCAGGGAAAAGATATTTATGGAAAAGCCCAGAAGCGACATTACAAAGAAGGTCATCAGGATAGAAAGCGGCATCGCGGTCACAACTATAAGAACGCGCCGCCAGCTGGTCAGGAAGAACCAGATAACAATGGTTACCAGCAGGGCCGCCAGAAAAGCCGCGTCCCTTACTCCGGCGTTAGCCGATTTAATATAATCCGCCTGGTTGTAAGAGAACGCCATCTTGATATCTCTTGGAAGAGCGTCCTTCAACTGCTCCATTTTATTTTTCAAGCCTTCTTCCACTTCAACGGTGTTCGCGTACTGTTGTTTATAGACGGCTAGCTGCACGCATTCTTTCCCGTTAAACCTTGTTATTACTTTCTGCCTGGAGTTACCGTCAACAACATCCGCGACATCTTTTAGATATATATTTTTTCCGTTCTTATCGGAACTGATAACAAGGCCCTGGATCTGGGCTATATTGGTGAACCTGCCTTTCGTCCTGACCACAAAATCTTTTCTGCCGGCCGTTACCCGGCCCGCGCTTATTTCGACATTCTCGTCATTCAGCTTTTGCGCCAGGGACTCCAGGGTGATATTCAGCAGCTGCATTTTATCCGGTTTGATATTTATCATTATTTCCCGGATCTTGCCGCCAGAAACATCCACGCCTGCCGTTCCTTCCACGGCGGTAAATTGCTTCTGCAGGAAGTTAACCGCCCAGATCCGCAGTTTCACAAGGTTCATGTTCTCCGAGGAAACCATCATCTGCACTATGGGCATCTGGGACGGGTCGGCTTTTCTTACGATCGGGGCATCGGCATCTTTAGGCAGGCCTCTTTGGACCTGGGAGATCATGGCGAGGACATCCTGAAAAGCCGCGTCAATATTAGTGGAATAATTAAAATACACGGAGAGAGTATAAATTCCGTCCCCGGACGTTGACGTAATATAATCCAGATTATCAATGGTGGAGATCTTGGGTTCCAGGACTTCGGCGATATTATCTTCTATATCTTCCGGGCTGGCGCCGCTCCAGGTGATATTTACGTTAATTACGGGATAAACAATCTCCGGCAGCAGGCTGACTTTCATCTGCTGAAAGCCGAAGATCCCCAGAACAACGGCTGAAAGCATCAAAACAGCTATGGCGACAGGTTTGCTAACGGCTATTTTTGAAAGGCTCATTTGGTCTCTACCTTTTTTTCAGCTTTTTCAGTTTTTTCCGCCGGTTTGTTGTCTTCAAGGATCCTGACCTTCTGGCCGTCCTGCAGGACATCCTGCCCCAAAACCACAAGGAGGTCTCCTTCAACGACCCCGGCCGTAACCTCTATTTCACTTTCTGATTCTATGCCCGTGGCGATCTTTACCTGTTTCACCACCCCGTCTTTACAGATGAAAATTATCTTGGACCCGTCAGCGGTCACGACAACGGCATCTGCCGGTATTTTCACGGTATCAGTTTTTGAATCAAGTTCCAACTTTGCGACCGCGGTCATACCGGGTTTTACTTTGGCGCTGCCCGGAAGCGAGATCTCTATATTCGCGGTCCGGCTGTCGAGGGAAAGCCCGGGATTAATTACGCTCAGCGTGCCGGTAAAGATCTCATCTTTTAATGCGTGTATAATGACGGGTATTTTTTGTCCGAGCCGGATCCTTGAGATATAGGTTTCAAAAACCGCGGACCTGACGATCAATTGGCTCAGGTTCGCGACCTCAAGAATTGTTTGATTCAAAGAGACATTATTTCCGGCCTCTATGGTTTTCGAAAGTACCGTGCCGTATATCGGACTTACTACCGGCACCGGTTTATAGAGCTTTCTGGCGGCTTCCAGCTGTTCTACGGCTTCATTTAATCTGGTTTCCTTAAGTTTCTTATTTTCATTTTTGCCTGCCGGTTCTCTTTTGATATTTTCCAGATTTGCCTGCGCCTGTCCGATCATATCCTGCTGGTCATGAGGCATGATACTTGCCAGGATCTGGCCGGCGCTTACACTGTCCCCTTCCTTAACGTTTAGGTTAACCACCGTACCGGAAACCTGGGAGTTGATCAGGCTGTGTACCTTTGAATCAACGCTTCCCGCGAGCGTAATGACCGAGGCAATATTGCCCTGTTTAATTTTCAATACTCTTACCGGAAATAATTTCTCCTTGGGAATGGTCCTTTTACCGCAGCCAAAAAACACGGCCAGGCATAAGGCCGCTAATAAAACTTTTTTCATTTTTTATTCTCCCCTCCAAAAGCATCCGGATAAATATTCCTTACCGCGGCTTCCGCGATCAGGCAATCAAAAATATTGTAATAATAATTGAGTTTCGCGTTAAACCAGACATTTCCCGAATCGATAAGGTCCATGGCGCTCAATTTTCCGGTGTTATAACTCAGTTCGGTAGCGGTCAAGGTTTCCCGCGCCAGGTCAAGGGTTTTTTTGCTTGTTTTCAGCAGGGAAGACTTGTTAACGAAAGTTGCTTCCGCGGATTGATAATCAATGGAAATATTTACCTGGGCCTGGATATAATTTATCTCGTTTTCGCGCATAACGGCTTCTGCCGCGGTACCTGCCGCGTCAATACTTCCGCCGTGAAAAACGGGAAAACTCAGATTCAGGCCGATATAATAATTGGTGTTCACCGGAAATAATTTATTGTCCGCAGAATTAAAATTAGCGGTCAGCGAAAGCGAGGGATATTCATCCCCGAGCGCGGAGCTCAGATCGGCTTTTGCTTTTTCATAATAATATTTCGCGTAGTTCACCTTGGGGCTGGTATTTATGAGTTCCGCAGCGCTTATCCCCGTTATTTTCAGGCCCTCTTTTATTTGCGGATCTTTCAGCTCTATGGTTACGGGTTCTTTCAAGCCCAGCACCTGGCCCAGCAGCAAAGATCTTATTTTTACCAGATTATCGAAACTTATCAAGGAATCTTCTGCGGAAGAGATCTTTGTTTTTAATTTCAATACATCGATGTTGGAGATCTTACCGCTCTCATAGAGTAACGTGCTGATCCCCAGCTGTTCCTGCAGCCGGCGTATCAACTCTTTCTGGATGCTTTGCGAATACAGGCTTCTTAAAAATTCAAAATACGCGTTCTTCGCCGAATAAATAACGTCTCTTTTTACCTGTTCCAGTTTTTGTTTTTCCGCGAGGTAGGCACAGTAAGAAGAGTTAATAAGGGCAAGGTCTTTACCGCCCTTAAATATTACCTGGTTGAGCGTAAGCTGGGCAAGATAAAATTCAGCGCTCGAGCCTATTATGCCGGGCTTAGTTTCAAACCCGTTTCCCGCATCCTGCCCGTAATGGGTGTAGGAGAGCAAAGCATCCACCTGGGGAAGTATAACGCCGAACTGCACGCAGTATCTAGCTTCAGCTTCTTTAACTTTCATTTCTTCGAATTTCAGGTCCTGATTATTGGCAAGAGCGGTCTTCAGGATATCTTCGTACGAGAGCTCTTTAGAGAGCGCGTTTCCGCTCAATAGAAAGAGCCCTGACAGGAAGCCCAGCAGCACCGGGAAATTTATTTTCAGGGCCCGGCCAAAGCCTGCTTTTTTATTTGCACGGCATCTTAGCATAATGTCCTTAACCTTTTCCTTTGAACAGAGTCCACGGTCAAACTCTGCCTGACAACTTTCAATCCTGGTTATTTTACCATATATTAGTTAGCAATGACAACCAATAATTTCCGGGCAGGGCAAGGAAGCAAAGAGGGGATAAACTTCAATTTTTCTGTTATCCTTGGAAGGAAATACCGGCCTGACAGAATACTTTAATTTTTCAATTTATTATCGTTGTGACGGTGATACATTTTAAACAGTTTTTTTTCCGCCGTGAATATATAAAAACTCGAAAAAAGATAGTAAAGCAGGCCTCTAAGGCCGTCCAGAAATCCCAGTTTGATAAGATACCATTTAATAAATCTGTTGACCGGCCGGATAAATATTCCATACAGGCTTGGTTTAAAATTCCGGCGAAACCTTCCGTTGGCGTCGAGATAGGTGTAGCAATCATATTTATGAAAATAACCGGGTATGGAATTATAAGAAAAATGCAGCATGGGATTATTAAGCTTTGCCGTTTTGTCCGGAGGCAGTTTGACCGTTTCATGTACATCTTTAGACTCATACGAGAATTTCCCCGCGGACCTGCGGAAAAGCCGCAATTGATGATCAGGGTATTGGCGGCCGTGTTTCAGCCATTTGCCCAAGAAATAGTTTTTTCTGGGGAAATAATATCCCTCCGCGGTAAAGTCCAGTTCTATTATCTCTTTTTTTAATTTTTTGGTAACGCGCTCATCCGCATCAATACTTAAGATCCATTCGCTTTTGGCCAGTGAAATGCCGTAATTTTTCTGTTCAGCATACCCGCTCCACTCGTGAAAAAAAATATTTTTTGTATATTCTCTGGCCAAAAGCACGGTTTTGTCGCTGCTGCCGCAATCGACGACTATTATATCTTCAACAAAATCCAGCGCCCGCAGGCAATCCGTGATATTTTTTTCTTCATTGCGAGTTATTATTACCGCAGTGATCTTTTCCATTTTTCAAAATCCTTTTTACGGTAAATATCCCTTTTGTTTCTAAAAAAGTCTCCTTCTTTCCTCTCGCGAAATAAGACCGAAGGACAGGGGGAAAAGTTCCATTTTTTTTGCGCCGTTTGACGGGAAAGTACCAATAATTTTAAGGGCTACCCTTCCGATCCTTATTCTGTACTCAGGGGTGAAACGGAATCGGGTGATAGGGAATGCAGGGTAGCCCTATGTCCTGTTACTTGAAAGCCAATAAAATATTTCCGGGTGCAGGCAAATCTTAGTTAATTCACAGTGTCAATTAAGTTTATTTTGCAGTTTCCCCGTTTTGTTTCTTTTTACCGTCCCGGGGCTGCCCCAGGCCTATTCTCATGCTTACGGCTTCTATTTTTCCATCAGTTTCTTTATATCTTATCGTAGCTTCAGCACCCTGCTTGAAATCCGCTATTACCGCATCAGCCCTGTCTTTTCCAAAAAGCTTTGTATCGGTTTTTATAATAAAATTAATTGTTTTTTCATCTTTAGTTTTTAAGGCTATTTCCGCGACCAGCGCATCCTTTACGGGCTCGGCCTTAACTTCCTGTCCCGCCTGGGGCCTCTTTTCCCCGGTTCCGGCTTCCAGCAGTTTTATACTGTCAATGACACCTGCCGCCATTTTAAGGTCTTCCTTTTTATGGCCTTTATGCTTCTGTTGATCCCCGCTATTTTCATTTGTTTGAGCTAAACAAACAGCCGCAAAAAACACAAATACCAGACAGGCCGCCGCCGCAAATAATTTCTTCATACCGTTATCCTCCCTTTCCTATTAGCAAACATCTGTTTTCATCTGCTTTTACAAGCACTTCTTCGGATCCAGGTTGCACCCTCTATTTTTTCTTGTCATGTTGAGCCGTTTTTCTCTTGGCAAAACATCCCTGCTTTTCAGACTTAAAATACAGAGATCTTTCGTCAAAAGCGACTTCCTCCACAGGCGGACAGGCAAGAGGACAAAGCTATGCAGATAACTGCTTCTTCTGTCACAAGTCTGCCTTTTTTCCAAATATCCTTCAATTCCTGTTTGCCGCTACCTTCTTAAGCTACATTTTATAAGTAATCTAATTAATTTTCCCGTGCTTTTCGGGTTTTATCTTTGCTTAGAGCCGGTCTTTTTATCACGCAAAATTAATCTGCTTTATTAAGGGCGTGCTGTCATTTACTTAGCCATGATATAACACGCCCCTTATATATAGGTTCCGGCCGCCGTTCTTATTTCTTTTTTTCTTTTTTGGCTGCTTTTACCGCTTCCACTTTTTCTGCCTTGTCGCTGCCGTCCTTAAATGAAACCTGGACTTTCTCGCCAACTTTTAAAGATTCAAGGACTTTTTTATCAACAATGAAGGTTTTTTCCACTAATTTTTTTTCTTTAGCGTATTCCACCGTTATGCTGCATTTTTCCTTGTCTATATTCTTTATCTCTCCGGTAACTTTTGCCAGCTTTTCGGTCTCATTTTTCGCCGGTGCTTTGTCCGCTGCAAAACTCGTTCCGGAAAAAGCAAAACAAACTCCAACCGCCAGTAATACTGTAAACAGTTTCTTCATTTTTTCTCACCTCCTTTTCTTTCTATAAGCATTATATAACGGACAACATTAGACAGGGATTAAAATAGGATTAGAATTTTCTAATCTGGCTTAAATGGGAAAGAGGAAGAACCGGTTACGGCAGGGTATATCAGAACTTATAAGGCAGGCACAACTTTACCGGTTCAACGCTTTTCCGGGAAGCTTGGGGACAAGTTTTGTGAGGTCAATATTGAATTGACTTAATATAGTGGGGGCAATATCTGCCTGGGTACCGTTCTTTTTCACGGCCCTGTCATTTGTAACCAGGAATATATCCGGCGCGTTGTTATGGGTTTTTTCCCCTTTATCAAAACCGTGGTCGGCTGTTACATATATCAGGGTTTTTTCGTAGAGCTTTAATTTTTTAAGCCTGGCCATGATATTGCCTATCCAGGTATCTTCTTTAATAAAGGCATTTTCATATTCGGGGGAATTCTCCCCAAAATGATGGCCGCTCGCGTCCGTATCTATAAAATGACAGAACATAAAGAATCTTTTGTTATAGTACTTGTCCAGGCAGTGTAAAGCGCCCGCACCGACAACTTCCGCAGTCCTGGACTCATCACCCTCCCAGACATCCATGTGTTTTTTCGCGTAATAATACGGCTCGTAATTTTCAAGGCTCTCCGGTTTTTCTTTGCCTATATAGTCGGCCGCGCTCCTCGAGCCCATATAAGCCGCTTTACCCATCAGCATCATTGTTATCACGCTGTTTTTTCCCAAAGCTTTTTTTAATCTTTCCCCGATGGTCAGGCCTTCAGGAATGGCGTCATATTTTTTATTGGTAACCACCTTGTTGAGCTCTTTAGGCAGGCCGGTCAGCATTTCAGCATGGCCGGGAGCAGTAGAGGTCACGTGCCCTTCAACTTTTATCTCGACCACTCCGCCGGCTGCCAGCAATTCTTTTAAGGCCGGCAGTTTGTCCGCGGCAAGCAGCCTGTAAAGATCGGTTCTTTCAGCTCCGTCAAGCGAGATCAAAATAGCGTTATAGGTTTCCGCGAAAACCGCAGCCGTTACGAGCAGCCACAGCAAGATCATCCTTACCAGAGTTTTCGGCATGCCCCTGCTCCTTTTATACGCTTATTTTGCTTTCAGGTTTTCTTTAATGGACTTCGTGATCTCTTCAAAACAGGCATCAACTTCCTCTCCGTTCACTTCTTTCGGATAATTACTGCTTATCAGGACCTTGCCCGTTTCAATATCTACGAGCCTTACTGTTATTCCGTCGAGTACAACCTCGGAAGTAAAAGTCGTAAAGGCCGTGGTGCGGTTCTGCCAGAACCTCAAAGGCCTCTTTTTTGACAGGAGCGTTGTATGCTTTGCTTCTTTTTTTGTATAATGAAAATTTCCGAAAACCAGCGCGTCCACTCCCAGAATTTTACCGATCTGATGTATCGAAGCGCTGTCCAGCGCCCCGGAAAGTCCGGCCTTCTGCTCTTTCAGGAGTTTATTCATATTCGCGCGCTCGACCACGTCAAAACCCATTTCCATTAAATGCGGAACGAACATTTCAGCCAGCGTGCTCCCGGCCTCCTGATTATTTCCTTCAAAATCAATTACCGCGATCCTTTTATATTTTTCAGCACTAAAACTTTGATTTTTCATTGTTTTGACTCCCGGAGCACAGCCGGCGATAAACGCCGCCGCCAGTACCGGAATTAATATTTTTTTCATGCTTCCCCTCCCAGCGGCTTTATTACCTTTATCCGTATTTCTCCGCTTTATCAGTATACCTCTATTTTTTTATTCTTCAAGCTTGCGCAATTCCGCGGTTTTGGCCTGTGTTCATTCCTTCCAGATCTTTTCTCCCGTGGAGCGTTTCAACGAATATACGCTGATAATATAAGCATACTGCGCCTGGGAATAAAATAATCTTGCCCGGGCAAGAGAAGTTTCCGCATTAATAAGGTCCAGATTGGTTATTACCCCGTTATCAAACCTTACTCTGGCCTGGGACATGGCTTCTTCTGCCAGTTTCACGTGAAGATCAGCGGCCTTAAGCTTATCAAAACCGGTCTTTACATCCATAACCGCCTGTCTTATTTCCGTGGAAACAGTTTCTTTAACATCCTGTAATTTAAATTCCGCCGAAGCAAGCGCGGCTTTTGCCTCTGCCGCCATATTTGCCGTTCTAAAGCCGTCAAAAAGCGGGATCTTCAGGCCCGCCGAAAGCACCCAGTTATTCTGGAAGTCGGAAAGCACCGGAAGATAGCCGTTCTTAAAACCCCAGGACCCGCCCACGACCAGGGAAGGATTATCCGACGTCTCTGCCACACCGAGCTGGGCCGCCGCGATATCCCTGCTTTTTTTTGCCATTAAAAATTCTGCTCTCTGGCGGAGGGCCGTTTCTATGAAAACCTTCTCATTTATATCAACGGCCTCGCGCAGGAATTTGTGCTCAAGTTTCAGGCTGCCGTCAAAGCCTATGTTTTTTTTCAACTGCAGGATCGTTTTATTTAACGAGTTCTCGTAGTCGGCTTTCGCGTTCTTTGCTTCTTCCACCTTGACCTGCATGGTCAGGACCTCATAGTCCGTAGCGCTCCCGAATTTAACCTTTTTCCTGGTCTGTTCCATATATTCGGTGAGAGAATCTATTTCTTTCTGCTGGACTTCCACCTGCTGGCCCAGGAAAATAACACCGTAAAAAAGCTGTACGGTCTGGTAAGAGATCAGGGCTTTTGAGAGTTCCAGCGCGTTCCCGGACTGTTCCAGCATTTCTTTGGAAAGGCCGATAAGCGAGCCGGTTTTTCCAAGATCAAAAATTGTGTACCGGAACCCGGCATGGATATCGTAGTTATCCTCAGGGTATAACTGAAAAGTCCCGAGCCCCGGAAAATTGAAAGGCGGATCGGGCTCAAGCCGGGCGAAGGAGGCTTCCACATCGAGGGCCGGCCAGCAAGCCGCGTATTTTTGGGTCAGCCTTGCTTCCGCCGCTTCCCTGTCAAAAACCGCCTGCTTAACAGAAGGATAATACTTAAGCGCCATCTCAACCGCGCTCTCGACTGTTAAAGCCAGCTCCTTGACAGCCGGTTCGCCGGCCAAAAGATAACTATGGAACCCGGCAGCTATTATTAGGACCAGAACTATTTTTTTCATCTTACGCTCCCTTCCTTAATCAATGACTATATGTTTTTCCCCGTTCGTTTTCCTTTTTTTTGAAGTCCTTAAGAATACTATAGGGATCACTATTATAACGGTAATGGCCGCGGCTATAAGGAAATCATCGTTTATCGCCTGGACAAAAGCCTGTTTTTGCAGATTGCTTAAAATAAGGGCCCCGGCCTGAGAATTGGCTATACTCGCTGCGCTGTTAAAATTATGGCTCAAATGGCCGGCAACAGAATTGTAAGCATTCCTGAAGACGGGGCTTGTTTGGTCTATCGCCTGCCCGAAAGCCGCCGCGTGAAAAGCCGCGCGCCTGGAAAGTATGGAACCGAAGATGGCTATTCCAAAACTTCCGCCTATCTGCCTTATTACATTGATAAGCCCTGAGGCCTGGGCCATTTTATGCGGGGGGATCTCAAGCAGAGAGACCGTGGTCAAAGGCGTAAAAATAAGTCCCATGGCCAATCCCCTGATGCTTAAAAGCAGATACATAAAGGGTTTTTCTGTTTCCAGGGTCAGCCGGGAATTTAAATAGAGGCTGATAGTGAGCAATATAACGCCTGTGATAGCCGGCAGTTTTGGGCTTATCTTGTCGGAGATGACTCCGGAAATCGGGGACGCAAAGGCCTGAATTATGCCTACCGGCAGGAACATACTGCCCGCCATGATAGCCGTGTACCCGAGCGCGTTTTGCCAGTAAAGAGGCATAAGAAAAGTACTGCCAAACATACCTATCCCGAAAATAAAAATAATGGCGTTACTGGCCGTGAAATTATAATTTTTAAAAAGCCTTATCTCTATGAACGGATGTTCCTGAAAGCTTTCCACAATAAGAAACACGATCAAACTTGTAAGGCCGACGGTAAAACAGCCGATTATGAACGGTGAGGTCCAGCCCCCGGTATTCCAGGCCGCGTTGCCTTCGGAAAGCCCGAGCAGGGTCGCTGTCAGAAAAGCCGTAATAGAAAGAAACCCCAGAAAATCAAAATCCCTGAAATTCTCCGTCCTGTACTCTCTCTGGATTATCAACGTGACCAGCAGGCCTATCAGCCCGATGGGGACATTAACAAAGAAGATGGCCTGCCAGCTGAAATTGTCCACGAGATAACCGCCGACCAGCGGGCCAAAAGAGATGGAAGCCGCGGCGGCAATACCCCAGAAACCCATCGCCATGCCCCTTTGTTCTCTGGGAAATTCTCTCATGACTATCGCGAGGCCGACGGGCATTAACATTCCCGCGCCCATACCCTGAATTATCCTGAAGAAGATCAGAGAACTTTCATTCCAGGAAAAACCGCAGAGGCAGGAACCGGCAGTAAATACCGACAGGGCCAGAAAATAGGTCCTTTTATAGCCCATGTGGTCGGCTATCCAGCCGGAAGCCGGAAGCATTACGCCGAGTGACAGGTTATAGCCGGTCATTATCCATTCTATGGAATCTATAGTAGCGCCGAGCGACGCCATTATCTTGGAAAGTCCCACGTTCACTATCGTCGCGTCAAGTACCGCGATGAAAGTGCCGATCATGACATTGGAGAGCACCCACCATTTGTATCTTCTATGCCCGTGCTGAATGGAGGGGACGCTTCTTATTACCCTTCGCTTTATGCTATGGTGAGGTGAGGTCACGCTACCTCGTCTTAATAAGTACTTCGACAGACATTCCGGGAAGGAGCTTGCCCCCGTACTTCACCAGTTCTCCGGCCTCGGGCGTTATTTTTATGGGTATCCTCTGGGTTATTTTGGTAAAATTACCCGAAGCGTTGCTCGCGGGGATAAGAGAAAATTGTGAAGCGGTATTCGAGCCAAGCTGGGTCACTTTTCCCTGGAGCTTTATCCCGCCGTACGCGTCTATAGTTATTTCGGAACTTTCCCCCAGCGCTATTTTCGAGTATTTAGTTTCTTCAAAATTCGCCGTGATCCAGACATTTTTTAGATCATAGACCGTAAGCACCGCCTGTCCGGCTGAAACCACATCGCCAGGAAGCACCCATTTCTTTGCCACCACCCCGTCCATGGAGGCCTTTACTTCGGCGTTTACCAGCTGCGTTTCCACGATCCCCAGCTGGGCAGTTGAAGTTTTTATCTGCGACTTGGCTATTGAGTCGGACACTCTGGCCGCCTGAAGCGCCTTTTCGGCATGGTCATACTGTTCTTTTGCGACTATCTTGTTTTTATATTGATTTTCTATACGTGAAAAATCTTCTTTTGCCCGGTTAAGATTGACCATCGCGAGATTGCTGGTTTCCTGGGCGAAGGAAAGCGCGGCTTTTGCCTGTTCTTTTTGAGCCTCCAGGTCGGAAGTGTCAAGCTTCAAAAGCACCTGGTCTTTCAGCACGTTTTCGCCTTCTTTGACAAGGATAGCCGCGATCCTGCCCGCGTACTTCGAGCTTACGGTCACCTTGTCCGCTTCAATAAAAGCATCATCAGTATATATAGTACTGCTGGTTTTCAAATACCAGACCGTAAAGGACACCGCGGCCAGGATAATTATTATCCAAATAGACAGCAGCATTTTTTTCTTTGACGAGACCTTTTTTTCTACTTGCTCCTGAACTTCCTGCTTTTGCGTTTCCATTACTCCTCCATCCGGTAGAAATTATTGTTAGCAATGCTAACCATTATACTATTTTAAAATATTTTATTCAAGAAGCACGCGGGCAGGAAAGGCCCTGCAGAGTCTTTTAGGGGTAAAGTTTATGCGCCAGCAGGCCGGTCATTCAAGGCGGGCGGGAGCAGTCTCCCAGGAGCCATATTCAATGATCCCGTTATACAAAACCTTAAAGGTAGCTTTTAACGCGCAAAATAACGGGACGGAAATAAACATCCCGAAAACCCCCATCAGGGTCCCGCCGACAACTATGCAAACGATCACTACAAGCGGGTGCAGTTCGACCGATTTGCCGACTACCACGGGATTTACGAAAAAATCGTCAATTAATTTTACAAGGGCAAGGACCAGGAGGACTTTTAGCCCCATGGGCAGGGAGTGGTCCTCCAAAACCGCCATAAGAAAACCGGCGAGCATCCCTGTTAACGGGCCGAGATACGGAATTATATTAATAGCTCCTATTATGAGCCCCAGCAGTAAGGAATATTTAAACCCTATAATATACAAACCGGCAATTGACAGGGCCCCGATAATCACGCAATCTGTCAGCTGGCCCCGCACATAATTGCCTACCTGCAAATTTACCTCGTGCAGCAGGCACAAAAACAGTTCAAAATATTTATTCGGTATGATACTGATAAGCCGTTTCCGCATCACCCTGCCGTCTTTAAGCAGGTAAAAAGTGGTGAACAGGACCACAAAAATAGCGGTGACAACATCGACCAGGCTGAAAATAAATTCCGGCATATACGCCATTGCGTTTTTGGTAAGCTCCCGGTATTTTTCGTTAAACAGGTTCGGAAGAAAATCCTTCGGCAGATAGGAAAATTTGTTTTCGAGGCCGCCTGAAGCTTGTTTCAGTAAATTCTCGAAATTTAATAGATTTTTTGGAACCGATATTTGCAGGTTATTGACTTCTTTTAACAGGAACGGCGCTGAAAAATATACCACGCACCCCAGAGCCGCCGCAAAGAAAAAGAACAAAAGCCCCACAACAAAACCCCTTTTTAACCCCTTGTTTTCAAAAAAATCCGCGACCGGATTAAGCATATAGGTTAAAATAAAGGCCAGAAAAAAAGGGAACAAAATACTTTTTGCCAGAAAGATAATATATATGGCCGTTAAAATTGCCAGGTATATACCGAGGAGTTTTAACCAGTTATAAAGTTTTATTTTGTCCATTTTTCATTTTAGCATTAGAAATATATTGTTTCCAGCTTTTTTACGGGAGCCCGGCTTACCGGGGCAATTGAATAGTGAACTCCGTGCCTTTTCCTGTTTTGCTTCGCACTCTGATCTTTCCTTTGTGAGCTTCAACTATAGACCTGACAATACTTAAGCCCAGCCCGAACCCTTCACTGCTTCTGGATTTCTCCAGCCTGAAGAATCTGTTATAAATATAGGGCAGATCCTTCTTTGGAATGCCGGCACCGGTGTCGCTTATCCTTATAACGGCAAACCCGGCGGTTTTTTTCAGGCTGACCGCTACTTTCCCGCCTGCCTGCGTATATTTCACGGCATTGTCAATAAGATTCAGGAAAAGTCTCCTGATATAATTTTCATCAGCCCGGATCATTACGCCTTCTTTACCGGTAAACTGCAGGCTCAGCCCTTTCTTTTTGGCCAGCACCCGCATATCTTTGATGACTTTAGCGGCCAGCACATTCAGCTCGACCGGTTTGATTTCCAGTTTTAGATCTTTGTCCTCAAAGCTCGCGAGCATTAAAAGATTCTCAACTATTTTATTCAGAATATTTATTTCTTCCAGGCAGCTTCTTAAGATCTTTCCGTATTCCGCGCCGGAACGGGGCCTTTTCAAAGCAACTTCTATCTGCCCTCTAAGTATCGTAAGCGGTGTTCTGAGTTCATGGGTCACATCCTGCGTGAATTGTTTCTGGCCGGTGAAGGCTTTGTCCAGCCTGCCGAGTAATTCATTAAAAGTTTCAGCCAATCTCTGGATCTCATCATTGCTTTTCGGAGTATGGATCCTGAGTTTCAAATTTTCAGTTGTGATCTGCCGCGCGCTGTTTATCATATTGTCTACCGGCCTGAGCGCGCTCCGGGCTAAAAATGCCCCCGCGAGCCCGGTTATTATCACGGTCAGAGGCAAGAGCACGAATAAAATAAGTTTAAGGCCGTTCAGCGTGGAATTGATGGCGGTTAGCGGAGCCGCGACCTGAACAATATAGATCATTTCTTTATCTTCAAAAACCGGTTTAATAAAGATCCGCAGCCGCAGTTTTTTATTCTCAGGCAGGTCAATATAGAATTCGTCAAAACGGCTCCGGCCTTTTAAAACCTCGTCAAAAAGCTCTTTCGGGAAGGTTATAATATAGGGTATATTTTTTGTATGGGCTATATTCTCCCCTTTTATATTGAAGATCTGCACTATTATTTTTACAAGCCTGGGATCGTACACTTCTTCAACATCAACAAGATGCTGGGCGATCTTAATGAAATACTCGGGATCGGCTTTGCCTCCGCCTTCCGGCTTTCTGGTTTCCAGGTAAGTATCAATGGATTCTTCAATTCCTCCGGCTTTGGATTTGAGCAGGTTATCCAGATTCGCGGACAGATCCTGTTTAAGGGAATCATAAAGAAAGATGCTGAAAATAAACAGGGTGGCGGAAAGTATCAGCATATATAAGAGAATTATTTTGAATCTGATGGATTTAAAAAACATCTCAGTCCTTTAGAATATAGCCCCGGCCTCTTACGGTCTGGATAAGTTTCTTTTTAGAATTACTGTCTATTTTTTTTCTCAGATAATTAACATAGACGTCTATCAGGTTGGTATCCGTATCAAAATCAATGTTCCAAACATGTTCGGAGAGCATGGTTCTGGTAACTATGGTATTTGGATTTCGCATAAGGTATTCAAGCAAAGCGTATTCTTTTGTAGTCAGCCGGATCTCCCTGCCTGCCCTTATAACCTTATGGGATAACAGATCCACGGAGAGATCGCTCAAAGCCAGCGTTGTTACCGTGGAAGAACCTGCTTTTTTCCTTAAAACGGCCCGGATCCTCGCCAGGAGTTCTTCAAAAACAAAAGGTTTGGTGATATAGTCATCCGCGCCGGAATCGAGCCCTTCAACTTTGTCTTTCACCCGGTCTTTCGCGGTAAGCATTATGACCGGAGTTTTTTCCGAATCTTTTCTCAGCTTTTTGCACAGTTTGATACCGTCAATTTTCGGAAGCATAACATCCAGGAGTATAAGGTCATAATCATTTGTCCGGGCCAGGTAATAGCCCTCTTCTCCGTCAGAGGCCGTATCAACCGCGTAACCTTCCTCTTTTAAGCCCCTTTTTATAAACCCGGCTATTTTCTTTTCATCCTCTATTACAAGTATCCGCATTTTTCCCCTGCATGCCGCTTAAATTACCCGCTCTTTAAGATCCACCCGTAAAAAGTATTATATCATTTATTACCTCAAACATAAACACGCGGGTAAGCCGCGGGTAAGCCGCGGGTAAGCCGCGCAAAAGTAATTTACAACGTAAAGGGTGGCTGTTGTCCCTCTTTAATTTTCCGGCAGTATGATAACTTGAGATTTATTTTAGAGATAAAAAGCATTTAGCATATAGCCTATTCTTTCTTTTCATTTAGCTTCTTAAATACATTGAGCATGAAATCCATGCTTATTTTTACATTAAAGTATAAGTTAAGTTTTTCACCAGTTTTTGTATCTTTTATTTCCATCAAATCACAGTTCCCAAGTTTGCCTGAAACAAGGCTTTGTTTTTCAACTTCATACCCCTGTTCATTAAGCAAAATATATTCTTCCCTTACCTTTATTACACGATACGCACTCTCTGGAGATTTACCGTCTCCGGAATTTAATACGGAATTAAGAAGCCCCGAATAAACCTGCCAGTGGTGTTCCGCCAGCTTTTTATCGCCAATTTTGCCATAAGACAGCAAGCATATTCTGTGAGCATCCATATCCACATATTCTTTTTCCAGAATTACTTTACCAAGTTTAATGGCATCTTCATACTTCTTATTCTTAAACGCCTCGTACATATTGTCTTGTTTTTTATCAGAATTATATGGATCATAATTAGCGGTTATGGTAAAAGCCATTCTCAATCTTTCAAAATCTGAATCGTAATCTCCAGCTATTATTTGTTTCAATGTACTTTCATATACATTTACGGTTTTTCCGGCAGCATCAAATGCCTTGCCTTCTTTATATGCTCCGGTTGAGTAAAAATAAAGAGGGACAGCCACCCTTATTTAATCAACAGGGTCTTTACAGTTTGCCTGCCCTACCCTTTCACGGGCTACCGGGCGCTTTTGCGGCAACGGCAGAATATTCTTACACGTTTATTTTTTTTAGGAGCCAGGCCATATTTTTTCCAAGGTTGGACATGGTCAAAAGCCCCTCTTCGTCTTTTCTTACATCTCCCGGTTCCCTGCCTATACCCATATTCCAATACGAGGAACCGGTAATGAACATCTGTTTTATGGAAAAGAAATGGTTCATTGTGTCAAAAGCGTGAATAGCTCCCCCGCGCCGTACCGAAACTACGGAGGCCCCGGCTTTATATTTATAAAGATCCCCATTAGCCGAACCTACCATTCCTGCCCGCTCCATCAGGGCTTTTATCTGAATAGTGCAATCCGCGAAATACACGGGAGAACCAAATATTATTCCCTGCGCCGCAATCATTTTAGAGATACATTCATTAGCTATATCTCCGGTCACGGCACACTTTTTATCTTTGTTGGTAAAACATTTTCTACAGCCGATGCACCCCTGGAGTTTCTGGCCGGCAAGCTGGACCAGTTCCGTTTTTATACCCTCTTTCTCAAGTTCGTGAAAGACCTGTTCAATAAGGATGGTTGTATTCCCGTCTTTCCGCGCGCTCCCGTTAAAAGCAACAACTTTTATCATGTGAACCTCCAGATTTTCATTCTTTTTACTGTCGCTGACAGCATTAAATTATGAGCTTAATAATCCTTATATTCTTTGCCTTTAGAATCCTTCCCTTCAATATTAACGAATATACAGCCGCATTTGGCATTTTTTGGGTCATTAATATAATACCAGCCGCCTTTGCCGTCAAATTCATTTACCACTCTATTGCTTCCGGTTATTTTTTCCGGTGGCAGGGGAGAAAGATACTTTTCAAAACCGCTTGTTATGTCCCGGGGCCACGTACCCTCTTTTTCAGAGTAATATATCGTGATCGCGGACCTTATTGCTGCCAAGTTCCCTCTGGTCGCGCCCTCATAGCTTAATTTCATCATTTTGCCGTAATTTAAGTTTGGATCCGCTTTGAGCCTTTCAATTGTTCCGTCAGTTTTAGCTCTTTCCAGGACTTTTTTCGCCCACTCCGAACTGAACTCGGACATTTCTTTGAGCATCAATACTTCATTGTCCTGAAATTTTTTCCAGACGGGATTTTCAAATAATTTCAGCATTTCCAGTATTTCTTCCCCCGTATAATATTTCATATATAGAGAAATTCTTTTTTCGTTCAGCTCCTGAAGGTCTTTCTCCGTAAAAATGCTGTCCGGGCCCGACAGTATTTGCTTATTGGCTTTGTCAACTCCCTTGAGCTTGAATAGTTTAATAATATTATCTCTTTTCTCTTTGTCCCCGTCTGCCGCCCGGTCGGCAGGAAAACCCCCTGAAATGCAAATTAACACAAAAAAACAGACACAGGCCTGCCGTTTAATTTGATAGATTATGAACATATAATTCTTCCTCCCGGGCAATTTCTTAAAATTTAAAACCAAGGCGGAGCACGGATCTTACAACCGCACCCAGCGCGGCGTACCCGGCGCTTCTCCCGTCAAAATCGCCTTCCAAAAGTTCTATTCCCGCGCCTGCCGCCGCGGGGAGTAAAATTGGAAGGAAAACGTCATCGGATCTTTGGAACATAAAAACCAGTTCAGCCGTTATATAGCCGCCCGCGAAAGCCAGCACCTTTTTATATTCCACCGTAAGGCTTCCAAGCCGGAGTTCTTCCTTGCCGGTAAGAGGGATGCAGATCCTTGTAACCGCGCCAAGGCAGGTACAGCCAAAGTCTTTCCAGTCAAAATAGTTGTCGTAGAGTTCCTTGCCCGCGCCCGCGGCGGCAGGGACAAGAAAAGGCAAAAGCGCGTTATTATATCTTTGGAGGGCGAAGATCGTGTCCGAGATAACATACCCCGCGGTAAAGTGCAGAGCTTTGTCGTAGCCGAGGACTGAAGAGCTCTCTCTCCGGGGTTCTCCGGCGCCGGAAAAAGAAAGATAAAATACGGAAATCATTAAAATAGTAATGATTTTCAAAGTTTCTCCATGAGCAAGCCGGTTCCACGCGGGAAAACGGGCAATAGGCCCGGTGCGAGCTCAGCGTAACTTCACGGTCCGTTTGCCGCAAACACGCAATAATATCGAGCTATTTTTACTCATACTCAAAATTAAAAGCAATACTTTCACCGCTCTCTATATTTTGTATCTCAACGACAATATTCCCGTCTTTACCTTCGTAAAAAGGAACGGCAGGGCCCGATGTTCCCTGAATGATCTTAACCGGCCTTCTGGAAGGAGGCAGAAGCAGGTTTATCTTGACCCCGGACGCTTTTTGAAAGGAATTATTGGTTATATTTACGAAAGTGCGGGTGGGCCCGGTTTGGACCCCGGTAACCTTAATATTCGCATACCTGTTCAGCCACCAGTCATTGACCTCTGAAAAAGAGGCGATCCAGCAATCTTTTTCTTTTACGTAATCTATAAATTTTCCCAAAACATCAATATATTCTTCCTTGGCCATTATTTGCGTGTGAAAAGAGTAGTAGTAAAGCCCTCCGATCTGATAGATCTTATCAAAATCCTTTTTTAGAAGTTCCAGCATTTTGTTTTTATCCCGCATTTTATATCTTTCTATAAGATCGTAATCATCATCGCTTGTTTTGGGAAATTTAACAAGCGCCTCCTGGTTCCTTCCCGGGGTGCGTTCCTGATTTTTTTTATCAGGCATTATTTCCGGGCAGGACTGCTTAATATCATCTCCGGCCATATAATCATATTCTAAATTGACCAGCGCCAGCAGGGTGTTCCTGTCGTAAATGGCCTCCGGCGGCCGGAAGCCCCTTACCCTCTTGCCCGTTATCTTTTCCAATATACTTTTTCCGGATCTTAATCTCTCCCGCTGGAGTTCCAGAGTCTGGCCCTGGTAGACGTCAAGTCCGTGCAGGCCGACCTCAAAATTTTCCCGCGCATAGATCTTTGCAAATACTTTATCATACTTGGCCGCCATTTCAGGAACGCAAAAAAATGTGGCTGGAATATTTTTGGCGGTCAGGAGAGAAACCGTATTCAGCGCATTTTCAAATTTATCCTCGGTGTCCTGGGCAAAAATAGCCGCGCCTTTTTTCCCTTCCGGCCAGCGTTCTTTATAGATAAGGGGCCAAAAAGAAACATAGCTGAAGATGTTATCGATAACTTTTTGAAAGATTTTTTGATCGGGAATGTCGCCTACTACGGAGCCCATGGTAAAACCCAGCCACGCGAACCGCGCTTCGAGATATTTACCGTGTACCAGCCCCGCTTCCTCGGAAGATAATTTATTTTGATAGATCGCCGGCGTGGATTCCCAGAACCCGTCAATTTCCGACCGGGGCTCAATAATATTGGCGGTGACCGGCCTGTTATAAGTATTAAGTTCCAGCCTGAACCCGGGCTCTACATCCGCAATTAACCTGCTGGTTCCGTCAAGAATAAGATTGGCAATCGCCCCGCCGACACCCTCGCCTTTTATTTCTTTAATGGAATCTCCGCCTAATATTTCGCTCAAAAATGAAACTTGCCGCCAGCCGCCATTTTCGTCCCGGGCGCCGGTAAAACCGTCAAGGATCAGGCCTTTTTCTTTATACCGGGCAAACTCTTTTATTTTTTCTATCTCCCGGTCGGAAACACAGAGAATAAAAGGCAGGATCAAGATATCATATCCTCTCAGATCTTTGTTCACAAATTGCTCTTGTGACACAATTTCATATAAAGCATTCTTTTGCTTTAAAAAATTACTCCACATAATTGAAAGAGGCGCGCTCGTGCTTCTATTAAAATATTTTGAGGTGGCGGTCCCCTCCAGAACAAGTACCCTCTTTTTCAAACTAAGAGGCAAAGCTGCATTTTCCCCGTACAGAGAAACAGAGAGGAATAACGCCGTGAGCAGTATTATGGAACTTAGCTTCGTTATTTTTTTCATATATGGCCGCCTATATAACTCTATACAATATAATATGCAGTTTTCCCTGCTTTGTCAAGTTACAGCCTGCTTCCGCAGAAATTCCTCATGACAGTTATTTTGGTGATTTTGTAGCTGCCCGATTCATCGGGCGCCTTTAAGAACTCAATAAATTGAGCAACTACAAAAAAAACCAGACACTTTTCCCTTTTTGAGGGATTTCTGCTGCTTCCGGCTTAATAACCATTACAGGCCGGGATCATTTGGTAAAGAATAAAACATTCAGGGCTTCATCATAATAATAATCAAACCCGACGAATTGTTTGATAAGATCCACCGGAATATAGACTATTTTCTTTTCAGTTATCTCCACTTTTTCCGGCGGCACTTTCAGGCTTCTGGTTTCATAGAATAACTCGACTTTCTGCGAACTTAACGCGGCGCCGCCCCCGATGCTCCCCATAAACACCTTGGCGTTTACGAACCATTTATCGTCAACTTTCTTCGCGGTTCTCGCGTTGCCGGCAGCCGGCCCGGTAAAAAGATCCCCGTAAATTACAAAATGCGTTACTTCATACCTGGCAGGGGCGGGAGTTAAACTACTTTTTGCGTTGTTTTCCTTGTCTATGGTATAGCTGTCTATTAAAGTCCCGTCCTGCTTATAGGCATTGATGGTCAGGGTATTTTTATTCACCTGTACCGTTTCGTAGCAGGGCTGGTCCTGCGGGTCGTAAAAAAACGCGTCCCAGAATTTTTTTGTCAGGTCGTTATAAACGGAGTTGCCGCTTCTGCCGGTAGTATAATAGACCGTGCCGTCTTTGGGGGTGGAGTACATTTTCTCCTGGCGGATAGGATAGGTCCTTGCAATTCCGTGTTCGTGCCCATTGAACACAACGTCAACATGGTATTTGTCTATTATAGGACAAAATGTTTTTTTTACCATTTCATTTGACCGGGCCGCCCTATTATAGAAGGGAGCCCTATGAAAAAATACCAGCTTCCAGGTTTTATTCGAGGCCGCAAGGTCCTGCTCCAGCCAGTTAAGCTGGCTGCGTGAAACTTCATCTTTACTATAAACTTCTTCACTGTTTAAAACCGTTATATGCAAATTGCCATAGTCATAAGAATAAGCTTCACCTTTTAGATCTTTAGGGCCATTCTGAAAAAGAGGGAACTGTTCCAGGTAATAAAGCGGCTTTGCCGAATTAGCCGCTGTTGTTTCACCGACACTTTCATGATTTCCGATAATAGGCATTTCCGGAATTCTGCTGAGCACATCTTTTGCCGCGCTGAACCAGTTATCCCAATGGATATAACTCATACCGGTTTCGGTCAAATCGCCCATATTTATCATGAATCTGGCTTCGGGATGAGCCGCATAGGCCTTTGCCACAGTTTCATGCCAGGGGGAAAATATAGGATTATTATCCCCGCTCTGGCTGTCCCCGAATATCAGGAACGTAAAAGGTTCGTTTTCCGTAACTCCTGTTGAAAAAGAGTTTTCCTGCCCGGGCACCGTGCCGGAAATTACCCTGTAAACATAACGGGTATCCGGTTTGAGGCCTTTCAAGGTAACGGAAAAAATATTAAAACTGCCGGGTTTGTCGCCTGTGACCGTGCTGAACTTTTTTACCGCGGCTTTTTCCGATAAATAACCGGCTTTTGAATTTTCCGCTTCCCGGTACTGCACCTCTCCGCTGTTTATCGCGGCCGCGCTTCTCCAGGTTATGGTTTGCGAACTTCCGGGATCGCCGGTCCAGGTGAGTACCACATGGTCCGGAACTGAAGCGGCGTTAAGGTTATCATTAATCTGCGTTCCGTCATAATTCGAGGCCAGCAGGCCCGGCACGATAAAAACACAGAGCAGGGGCTTTTTTAAGAACTGTATTATTTTTCCAAACATTTATTTTTTTCCTTTTTTACGGAATATTTTTTGCGACACATTCAAGAATAGGCCTCTCCACATCATGGCTTAAGGCCCCGCCTGTGACTTCATAGCCGCCTTCGGGGATAGAGGAGTCCGGGCAAAGATAGCCCAGATAGTCATTGGTATAGCCCAAGGCAAAAGTATTTTTATATTTTGACATTTTTTTTATCTTAAGCCCTATTTCGACCAGCGGCTCTCCCGGAAGGGTGACCAGCAGCACATCGTCGATATTTAACATATCCACTTCGGTGCTTATGCTTTCCCCGAGCTCTTTGAACCTCATTTTGTTATCTTTACTAAGGTCTTTTCTGACCTTAAAAATTACCTCATTCCTGGAAAACTTGACTTTTTCTACCTCTCGCGTCTTAATGGCTTTTAGAACTTCAAGCACTTCTTTGCCGACGGTTTCCCCGGCTTTTTGCGCCACGGCAAAATCAGCGGATAGACAGTCGTAAGGGTTGGTATCGGCTCCCGCCCCGGTGGTATAGAACACGTTAACACCTTTCATATTTTTCTGAACATAATCCCGGAGATACCCTGCAAAATCCGGAGATGCATACAGGTTGGCAGGCCCCATGGTAACGGGATGACAGGAGTAGTTCACAAGCACAGCCAGCGTTTCGCCTTTTTCATTTTCAAATTTTACCACACCCACTTCTTTGTCCGTCGGGCCTTTATGTTTTTTTTCAACATCCGTCCAGGCGTTCACGCATACTCCGTTGGTCACGACTCTACGGCAATGCCCGATATCGGCGCTGCCTTTTCCCGCGCCGGCTTTGACCTTGACAAAATTATGCAAAGAGGCCTTGACCGCTTTAACGATAGTATTCAGCACGGCTTCGGAAAACGCTGTGTCATTCTCAAAGATCTCCGAACTGTCCTCTGCCACACCCGCGATACTGCTTGAATGCGAGTGCGAGCAGGCAACTATTATTTCATTCGGGACTTTTTTTCTTACCTTATCAATGAACCTGTACCCGAGCCCTATAAGATCAAGCGTTACCAGGGTCAACACTACCTTTTCGTCGAATTTAAAGGTAAGCGCTTTTGCCAGCAGGGGTTCTTTGGTCCCGATATTTTTCCGCTTTTCAGGATGGGGATAGCCAATTAAGGATTTTCCCTCCCTAAAGTCTATTTTTTCTACTGCCATGCCTATCTCTAAGCCCATGAGCTTTCTCCTTATTAGGTTTATCTTTCCTTAAAAGGTATTATAACTTAAGTATTTCCTTTATCTCACATGCAATATGGCACTGTCAATACCAAACAGGATAACGCGCCGGCCAGCTTTACAATTTGGGCATTATTCAGCTCTATTTCTTTCCGGTATTTTTTGAACGCTCAATAACGAACTCAAGCGCTTCCACAGTATCCTTATAATTTGTGCTATGCCCCGTATTTTCACGGTGGAGCAATAATATATTCGCGGGCTCCAGTTCTTTTAAAAGTTTGGCAAGCCGGAGAGCGCTTTCGGGCGGGACGGCAGTATCTTTTCCACCGGTTGTAATTGCCACAGGCATCTTCAGATTCTTATAATTGAGTTCCGCGCTTCTTTTTTTATATTCTTCCGGTTTCTCTGTTTTTGTCCCTCCGTAGGACCTGGCTATGGCATCCAGAAAATTATTATATTCGACCATGTTGACAGTTGGATTTTGCGCCGAGACCCCGTCCACCAGGTCAGGATGCAGGGAGGCAAATATCAAAACCGAGGTTCCGCCCATGGAGCCTCCGACAAATATGACCTTACCTATTTTGTATTTTTTCTTAAGTTCTTCCAGGAGCTGGACCACATCGGTTTCAGCCTTGGGCCCCATCCAGGAGGTCGGGGCACGGTAGTCCGGGGAAATGAATATCATATTATATTTTTCGGCCACATCCCTGGCTCCCTTGCATTCCCCTCTGGGGTCTTTCGCATACTGGTTCCGGTCCGAACCGTGCCCGTGCAGGGCCAGCATGAGGTCATGTTTTTCGGCGCTGTTAAAATTGTCAGGCAGCAGCTCCATATACTTTTGGTTTGAGTTATCCAGTTTTGCCGTAAAAGTAAATTCTTTCGGTTCAGAAAAGCCCATAAAGATCAGTCCCCCTGATATTAAGAGCAGAAGCCCGTGGTTTTTCATTTCTGTTCCCCTTTAATAATACCCGCCGCTAACCTATTTTTAGATCTTTTTAAAATTTACCTGAGTTATTCCGTACGGTTCCAGCAGAAAAGTTTCCTTTACCTGCGCTGCAGCTTTGAAAATTTTCCGCGTCACAATTTTCAGTTTTTTATCTTCCTCGCTGCTGTTTGTTTCTACGTCCAGAAGGTACCGGGTATAGCGCCAATCGCCTTTTTCCGCTTTAAAGATATTCAGATTGATAGTTTCTTTTTTAGGCTTCTCCGCGGCAAAGTTCCAGATAAGGGCATTTACCATCTTAAAGTCCTCCTCATAGGCCGCAAGGACCTTTACATTGCCGTTTACATCATAGATCCTGAGCCTTTTTCCCGCAAGCCGGGAAAGAAGTTTGAAAGCAAAATATGCCGGCCGTACCTGTCCCTGGTAATCAAACAGGGAAAGGTGGGTAAAACAGTAGTTACACCAGCCGAAGGTGCTGAGGACCTTTTTAGATATCCATTCCTTGAAAATGTCCTCAGTAAAGTTAAGATTCCGTATATGGTAGTAGTTGCAGAAGGAAAGCCCTTCTTCCACCATGTGATATATTGATTCAATGATGAAATTCGGCATATACGCGGGATTTTTTGTATATTTCATATAGTTAGCAGCAAACGAAGCACTCCACTCGGTAATTCCCGTTTCGCATTTTATTTTGGGGTATTTTTTGAGCAGGTTTTTCATGGTAACGATGGATTCTTTTATCCTGAGCGGGTTATCCGCGTAGCGGTGCCAGGTAAGAAAATCAAACGGGAGCTTCTTATCACTGCAATACTGAAGCAAGTACGGGGTTATTTTGCTTCCTTCCTTACTGGCATTAGAGACCGCGGGGCCGCCTAGCCTGGCTTTGGGATCTGCTTTTTTTGCCGCCCTGGCGATATGCTCATAAAATATCGCGTAGTCTTCAGGTTTTGTGTGGTAAGGCGCCCCGCCCCACTGGCCGGCGTCGGATTCATTAAGCACCTCCCACATATTCACTCCCATTTTTTTATAGTGCTTAACCATTTCGTAGATGAGCTTGTCCCATTCTTTATAGTTATTTGGATGGATAATATTTTCGTCATTCTTAGGAAAAAGCACTTTTGGTTTTATGCATATACATAAAATTGGTTTTGCCCCTGTTGCCAGAATGGCCTTGACCATTTTGTCCAGCAGTTCCCAGTTGTAAACATTGTGCGCGGGGTAAACGTTGAAATACTCCTGCACAAATACCCGGAGATATTTATGGTTAAGATTCTTTAAATCCTGTATATGGGAATCAAACTGCGCATTATTGGTGAACCCGCCCTGTCCGAGGCCGAACCTTCCGATATCAAGATCTTCTCCGGCGGCCTTTACATTTATATTAATATCCGGCATTGCCCCGCTCCTTTAGTAAAGCACCAGTTTGTTTGTTTTGTTTAATTTAAAGTTGATCATCGTTACGCCGTAGGGCGCCAGGTCAAAAGAGGTTTTAAAAGTATTAAGTGTTTTAGTGTCTTCCCAGTTAATAACCTTTAGCTTCTTTTCCTCTTCCAGCGAAGTTGTTTTCGCGTCCAGGAGGAACCTTCTATAGCCATAGGTGCCTTTTTTCAGGCCGGTCAGCTTAAGCTTGATCTTTTCTTTCTTCGGAGCTTTGACCGCGAAATTCCAGAGTAAAATATTTACCTCCTCCTGATAAGGGTCATAGGCAGCCAGCGCCTTTACATGGCTGTTTTGTTTTTTTAATATTATTTTTTTACCAAGCAGGCGGGATAATAATTTAAAGGAAAAATACGCCGGCCGCATAATCCCCTGATAATCAAAAAGGCCGAGTAAATTAAAAAGATAATTTTGCCCGTCGGCCGCCCCTGCCGCGCCGTTCCTGGAAAGAAAACTATAGGTATCTTTGGACCCGTTCACGTTCCTTATGTGATAGTAGCAGCAATTGGAAAGCCCCTGTTCTATCATGTTATTTATCACCTCTATTATAAAGCAGGGCTGGTATTCCGGCAAAGCCAGATGCTTCATAAGGGAAGCCCCGAAAGAAACATTCCATTCGTTGATCGTGGTTTCACATTTTAGTTTTGGATAATTTTTAAGCAGCTTTTTCACATGGAGTATGGAGTTTTTGAAATTTTCCGGATCATCGTTATACATATGCCAGGAAACGAAATCTACAGGTACCTTTTTATTTGAACAATATTTAAGAAGCGCGGGTAAAATGGGGCTTTTGTAATTCGCAAGCGCGGGGCCGCCTACTTTCGCCGCCGGATCGGCCCGTTTCACCGCTTTTACCGTATGTTCATAAAATCCGGGATAATTAGCCGGCGTAAAAAGATACGGGCAGCCTCCCGCTTCCCCGATATCGGGTTCGTTCGCGATTTCCCAGTATTCTATTCCGTACTTTTTATCCGTGTTGTAATGTTTTACAAGTTCATAAATAAGTTTTTCCCACTGTTTAAGATCATTGGGCTCGACTTTCTTTTGATCTATTTCGGGGAATAGTATTTTCGGTTTAAAGGTGATGCACATTAACGGCTTGGCCCCGGCCGCAAGAATGGCGTCAACCGAGCGGTCCAGCAGTTTCCAGTTATAGACACCCCGCTTCGGGTAAACCTCAAAATAATCCTGCAAGAACAGGCGAATGAGCTTAAACTTAAGGTTTCTCAATTCATTAAGATGCATATCTATCATAGGTTCAGCGGAAATTCCGCCCTGTCCCGCGGCGAATCGTCCGATATCCAGGTCTTCTCCCGTCTTGCCTGCATCAATTAAAAATTCCGGCATACAACCCCCTCTTAGAAAAGTATCTTTTTCCAGCCGCAAAACTTTTCCGGGTCAAACAAGAAACTGCTCTTTTTTTAAGGCCACCGGAATAATAGCCGGTTATGTTTTTTGAGTTTTATCATCCCGGCTCCGGATACTTAAATTAACCGCTTATACGCTTTGTGCCGGTTTTCCCGGATCTTTAAAGAGAATAGAAAAAATAACAGCGCCCATTATCAGTATCCCGGAGGCAAAGAGCAGGGCGTAACTATAACTGCCTGTTTTATCAAAAATAAAACCTCCGAAAGACGGAGCAGTCAGGCCGCTTATGAAATTTGAGGCAAAGATCAAGGGGTAGATCTGCCCCAGCCTTTCTATGCCAAAATACCGGGAAACGGAAGAAGCGTAGACAACAAGGGCACAGCCGTAGTTGAGGCCGGACAGTACCGCAAAAAGAAAAAACAGAAATGTATTATTTATTAAAAAAGCGGCCAAGAACAGAACCACCGCCTGGAAAATAATAGAAATATAGATCCCTTTTACTTCTCCTATCTTATGTGTTATGTACCCCCAGGCCATTCTGCCCCCGGAATTGGATAAGGCAAGCACGGATACGCCGGCAGTTGCGGTAGTTTCGGCTATGCCCCACTTCATTCCCAGGGGTTTCATATTACCGATAACCATAAGCCCGGCAAATAAGGATGTGGACATGGCAGCGAATAAAGCCCAAAACTTTCTGGAACTTAATATTTCTTTATATTTTAAAGGCTCTATTTCCTCTTCTTTGCAGCCGTCCGCACCCGGAGTTCTAAGAAAAAAGGCAAGCAGGCAGATGAGGGGCAGGAACAGGCCTCCGGCGTATTTAAAAATATCCGTTATGCGCACGCCGCTTTTTATTAAGTAATCCGCGCCCAGGGCAATGAGGAAAGCTCCAATTCCCAGGCCGCTCACGGAAAGGCCCGTTACCAGCGCTTTTTTATCCGGAAAACATTTTTGGACGGTTTCCAGCGGGCAGATATAGGCAAGGCCCGCTCCGCCGCCGCCAAAAAAACCCACGGCGATAAAAAGAATTACCGGTGACGGCTCAAACATCCCTGCAGAAAAAAAACCGAGGCCCATAATTATTCCGCCTAGGAAGGCAAGGCGCCCCGGCCCGGTTTTTTTTATAAGCCGGCCGCCGGCGATAAAACCCATGGCAAAAAAAACCTGAAAAAGACCGAAGACCATCTGGGCATCCCGCATATGAAAGGCGTAATTTTTGTGCAGTTCCTGCGCGAAGACGCTCCAGGCATAGCCCGCGCCAAAGCACAGGGACATTAAAAAAGCGGCCAGGAGGACTATAAGTCTTTGTTTTTTATTCAAAGCAGCTCATTCCTTCTCTTCGGGAAGCTCGATATGGCTTTGTGCCTGCAGGTTCTCTATTTTACCGACCACAACATCCAGCTTGTTCTTTCTCGTCGTAACTAATTTGCTGAACTCTTCTTTGACCTCATCTATTTTCTCTCCGAGTTTCACATAACTGCCCGTGTACTCTTCCCATTGCTTCCTGAAGGCCGAAAGCAGTTTTAATACTTCTGCCGCAGTAGCTTCCATTTTAAAATTATCGATCGCCTGTCTCATAATAACGAGTAATGCATACAGCGTAAGCGGGGAGCACAGAACGACTTTCTTTGTAAGAGCTTCATCCATCAGCAAGGGTTCTTTCTCATTCATAAATGCAAACACCTGCTCATTGGGAATAAACACGATCACATAATCCAGGGTGTTTTCTTCCGCATTAATGTAGTCCCTGGTGGTAACTTCTTTTATTCTTCCTCTAACATCAGAAATGAATTTCTTTTCGTAGTTTTCCCTTTCCACCCGGCTTCCTGCATTTAGAAACCCCAAATAGTTATCCAGGGGAAATTTGACATCCATATTAACTTTAAGGCCTTTGGGGAGTTTAAAAGTAAAATCGGGCTTATTTCCGGATTCGTTTTTCTGCTGCTTCTCATAATTAACACCTTCTGAAAGCCCGGTCAACCTGAGAACATCCTCCGCCATTCTTTCTCCCCATTTGCCCCGGGCCTGTGAAGACGATAGCGCAGTATTTAATTTTTCTGTTACCTGCTGTAATTTGCCGGTTTGTTCCGCGGTTTGCTTCAGCTGGGTGGTAAGTTCTCCGAATTTATTCTCCCGGTCTTTTTCAAGGTTGTTCATGAGTTTTTCAACATTAGAAAGGTCACCCTTCATATTGTTAAGGGTTTGATCAATAAGCTGCTTTTTCCCTTCCAGATCCTTCTCTCCGGAAGCTATTTGAGTTAAGAGCATTTCCTTTAAGAGCGGGCTCATTTCCTTAAAGGCATCCATGGACATGGCCTTAAAGGCTTCTTTTAAACCGGCCTCTTCTTCCTTTTTTCGCATCCGGTGAATAATATAGTAGGAGAGAAGCCCAAGAGCAAAACCTATGATAAAAGTAAGTACCGGATTCATGGACATATTTTAACCGAAAAAGGAGCTCTTTTCAATTGAATTAAAATACCCCGTACAAAGTCATCTCCAAAGGTTATAAGAACAACGGCCGGAAGAATTTGGTTTATTATACAAAGCTCTTGCTAACTTTAACAGAAGCCGGAAAGGGTGGATGTCTCTCAGTATTTTCCAAGCTCCTTACCCAGCCTGACGAACTCTCTGAACTGCTCAAAGGAAGTGGACTCAGGGACAGAATGGTCGGAGGATATCATATAGCCGCCGTTCTTTTTGCAGGCGGGAATAACTCTCTTCATCTCTGTCCACATTTGTTCGGGACGGGTAAAAAGGGTGGCGTTTAACCCTCCATGAAGAGCTATTTTAGCACCAAATTGTTTTTTTATCTCTACCGGATCCATCCCGGACTTAACTTCAAGCGGATTAAGCATTCCTATCCCCGCATCTATGAACTCCGGAATAAAGGGAAGGATATTTCCGCAGGAATGAAGGCGGAATTTGACACCTTTTTCTGCGGCCCAATCAGAAGCCCTCCGGTAAGAGGGTTTTAAGGTTTCCCGGAACATTTTCACGGAAAAAAATTGTTTATTTTTATAACCCAGGTCGTCGTAGCATATTATCTCGTCAAAATGATAGCCTGCGTCCCAAACCATCTGATAAAGCGCGAAATGCATTTCGAGATAGGTGTTGTACATATCAATTATCCATTCGGGCTCCTCTATTAAGGCAATAAGAGTACGCTCGGTTCCGACCGCAAACGAACTGGTAACGTTGAAGCCGAACCAGAAGATCGCGGTAATCCAGGTGCCGTCTTTCCTCCACTGCTTGTAATTTTTTTCAAGCTGGGCCCAGTTTATACGGTCTTTTGCGGGGGTCATTCTTTCTTTTACTTTTTTCCAGGTAGCAGGATCTTTAATTGTATAGTCAATATATTCCGGCGTGCCGCCGTGGTTTTTCCAGGTTTTCATGGTGACGCCCCAGTCGGAAGTGAAGATCCTGTATTCCTCCGTTTCTTCAATTACTTTCTCGGGCAGTTTGGGGCTGTTGTTCGCAACAAAACCGGCGAATTTGTCCAGATCAAAATACTTATCGGGTGAGACCCCTTCCGGCAGCCCCTCTTTATTCCATCTTTTTATCGTAGAATCCCAAAAACCATCGGTAATCGGAACCCTATCGGCTTCTTTGTGTTCATACATTCTTAACATTCTTTCATGCGTTGTTAATTCTTTCATTACCTTATCCTTTTAAAAAATATCTAACTGCTCAACGGGATTTCGGCATATTTGTTTTGCTTTGTTTACCTCTTTGATAACTCTAAATACGCCTCGTTATAATACAGGGCATTTTCCACCGGGGTGTTAACAGGGATGTGGTTGCCAACGGCCAGGATATAGCCGGGACATTCCTTGCCAATTTTCATGCAACGTTCGACCTCTTTATATATATCCTCTTTCGTTCCGGAAAGGAGGATCCTGGTGTCCGCGTTCCCGACAAAACCGTGTGTTTTCCCATATTTTTTTGCAAATAGTTCCAGGTCATTGTACGGTTCAAGGATGAGTGTACCCGCGCCGCACTTTATAATATCGTCGTAGAACATGTCATATTTTCCGTCTGAAGTAAACATCAGCTTCTTGCCGGCGGATAAAAGCGGCTGCCAGAGTTTTTTGTAATAAGGAAATATCGTTTTCCTGTACCAAGCCGGGGAAGCCACAGGGCCGCTGCTCCAGCAGATATCATCATGGCTCATAAATACTTTTATGTCGGTTTTTGCCCAGGCCTCAAAGAACTGCTTTGACCAGTTGAAATAACTTTCCACAACCTTCTCAAATTTCCCTGCATCGGTACCCAGGGCAAGCAAAAGCATCTCCCAGCCAAAGATCTCTATAAGCCCGGAAAACAGAGTGTGATATGTGCCTCCCATGGTTACAGTGACATCCCCCAGGTATTCCTTGTTTTTCAGATACAGCGCATTCATTTCTTTTACAAGTTTTGTTTGGTCAAAATTCCCGTAGGTTTTACAGGGGTCAAAGGCAAAAGCTTCTTCAACGGTTTTAAAAGGGCAATTAAGCTCGTTGTTATAATCCGCCCCGCCTTCCGCGAAAACCGCGTGGCCCATGCTCGTTCCAAAACCGCTCTTCTGTATATGCTCCCCGAGCATATACGGGGTAGCCCACATAAAGGCGTAATCCCATTTTTTAATAAATTCTTTGGAGGCCCGCTTCCTGCCGGCCTCTACTGCCGTATCAATACCTGTAACGGCCTTTACCAGCGGCCAGTGCAAGTCAGCAGAATATTCTGTGCGCGGAACCCTGTCAGTCATCTTTAAATTCAGCGCTGCCATTCCGCTTTCATAAGACATATATGGCTCCTCTTATTTTGAAAGGAAATTAACTTTTTTCCGGTCTTTAGGGCCGCACGCTTGTTCCGTCAGGTAACCTGGTCTGCGTCCAGGCAGGCACCTCATGAATACCCGGATATTTGGCGGCCTCCTGCTCGTTCAGCTCTATACCCCAGCCCGGCCGGCCGTTCAAATAAACATACGCGCCTTTTTGTTTCGGACAACCCGGAAAAACTTTTTCAAGTTCCGGGCTGAAGCCGCCCCATTCCTGGATGCCGAAATTCGGTACCGCCAGGTCCAGATGAATGTTAGCCGCGTGCCCCACCGGCGAGACATCGCCCGGCCCGTGCCAGGCGGTACGCACGCCGAACTGCTCGCAGAACCGCGCCAGTTTAAGCGCCGGAGTAACCCCGCCGATCTGGCTGACATGCACGCGGATAAAATCTATCAGGCGTTCTTTGATGAGTGTTTCCCATTCAAGAGGGTGATTGAAAAGTTCGCCCATGGCGAGCGGCAGGGCACACTGCCCGCGGAGCGTGCGGAACCATTCCCCCTGTTCGGGAGCCAGGGCGTCTTCCAGAAAAAATAGCCGGTACGGTTCAAGCTGTTTAGCCAGGCGTACCGCGTCGATGGGAGCGAGCCGTTCATGCACGTCGTGCAGCAATTCCACTTCAGGCCCAAGTTTTTTCCGCAAATACGCAAAGAGTTCTACTGTCGTTCGGGCGTAGGCCGCGGGATCAAAATACTGGCCCGGCAAGGCGCCTTCCGGCGAGGCCAAGGGCGACTTTCCCCCGCCATACCCGCCTATCTGGCAGCGGAGGTGCATCACTCCCTGTTCCATATATTTTCTGACCTGGCCCTCCACTTCCTCCGGCGTGCTGCCTCCGGTATGCCTGTAAACTAATGCACCTTCACGGCATTTACCGCCCCAGAGCTGGTAGACCGGAAGCCCCGCAAGCTTGCCTTTAATGTCCCATAAAGCCATATCTATGCCTGAAAGGGCGTTGTTGAGTTCCGGGCCGTTGCGCCAGTAACCGCTTGCTGCGCATTGCTGCCAGATGTCTTCGATACGCTGCGGATCTTTGCCGGTCAGGAACGGCTTTAAGTAGTTATCCAGTACCGCCTGCACCGCCAGCGACCGCCAGGCAAACGTAGCGCAGCCCAGTCCGTAGAGCCCCGGCTCCGAAGTTTCTATTTTTACTATCACCAGATTCAGTTTGGCCGGCGCGGTAATTATAGTTTTAATATTGGTGATCTTCATTGGCCTCTCCCTGTTTGCTTATATAATATCTTTACGCCATTCTTTTATGATTTTGTTAATATTTTTGCCGTTGTTCTTTTCGCGCGGCCCCATCATGCCCATGTTTTCGGCCCGGCACCCCGGTCAATTTCCGGCATTCCGGGCAGGATGAGCCCTCCGTCTACATTTATAGTCTGGCCGGTAATATACGAGGCCTGAGCGGAAACCAGCCAGGCTACTGCCTGTCCGATGTCTTCACCGGTGCCAAAACGTTTTAGCGGTATGCGCTGCTGAAAATCCGTGTAAGCGTCCTTATGTGCCTCATTTGCTTTCCAATTCCCGTGCGGAATTGAGCCCGGAGCAATACAATTCACCCGGATCCCGTAGGGAGCCAGATCCAGGGCAAACGATTCGGTGGCGCGCGAAAGCCCGGCTTTCAAACCTCCGTATACGCCGTCGTTTGGATAAGCCCGCTGCCCGCGGGTCGAGGTAATATTGACAATGTTCCCCCGGATCCCGGCTTTCACCATATACTGGGCGGCAGCCTGCAGCATTAATACGCAGCCTTTAAAATTAAGGTCTATAAGATGATCTATGGTCGCCAGCTCTATTTTTAGAATATTTCCGAACATAGTGCGTCCCGCATTATTGGCCAATACATCTATCCGCCCCATTTCCTGCACGCAGGTATCTACGATCTGCCGGGGTATTTTTTCGTCGGTTAACTCCCCTTGAATTACCGCGGCCCGGCGCCCCTTTTGCCGTATTTGTTCCGCCACTTCAACAGCCAACTCCTGTTTACTGGTGTAGGTAATGGCTATATCATAGCCCGCATCGGCCAGCACCAGCGCTATCCCCTTCCCGATACCCCGGCTGCCGCCGGTCACCAGCGCTACCCGGCCTTTTTCCAGTTCATTCATCATCATGCTCCTTTCAGTGAAAAAGTAAAAAACTTTTTATGACCTATAAACACCTTACTGCCTTTTTCCGGATTCACCGTTATTTTACGGCTTTCGACAGGTAATAGTATATAACATGCCTTTCTTAATAACAAGCAGCGGGCCGGATTTATTTACAGAACTCTAAAAAAGTTTCATAGGCCCATCTGTCGGATTCTACCGTGGCCCCGATACCGTGCAAGTCGGGATAATCCTTTGCCATAAAACCGCCGTTTTTTCCGTGAAAATACTTTACCAGGTCCCTTGCGGTCTGCCGGATAAGTTCCTTATTCCCCGTCGGCAGGACCTTTTGAGCGTCCACCGGGGAGAACAAACAGACCTTTCTTTCCTGAAGATAAGCGCCCAATTTTTCCAGGCCGTAGATGGTAGGCTGGTCGAACTGAAAACAACTTACACCGGTATCAATAATATCGGGCAATAGCGCCCAGTTATAACCGCAGGAATGCATTTCAACAAGGAGATTTTTCTGGCGCGCAACTTTCAGAAGCCGTTTATAGTAGGGTTTAAAAAGTTTTTTGAACATATCCGGGGAGATAAGGGTCCGGTCCTGGGTTCCCCAGTCCTCACAGTAGACAATTCCGTCCGCTCCGGCGTCCGCGGCTTTATTTATTACAATTTCAAGCACCTCGGCTACCAGGGTATGCAGTTTGTGGATATTCTCCTGCTCTAAGGCCAGGTCTTCGAAATAGATCTCCATCTTTCGTAAATACCGGCTGGCAGAAAAAATAAAACCCGGGAGCCCGAACATCTTAAACCGTTCGTTTTTTTCTTCCAGCCACTCTTTTTTAACCCGGGCCAGATCAGGAGAGTTTTCAAAATCCGGCGGCTTGTAGGCCTTAAGGTCTTCCCAGTTCTTTATCGCCGGAGTTAAGATCTCGCCGCCGGCTGAAAAACCTTTTATCCTGTACCAGACATTGCCCCAGACATCGTCATAATATTCGAACTTCTCATCCTCCCATCTTTTTTGCGTGTAACCTTTCGGGTCCACGCTTTTAAAGGAAAAATCATTCATTCTGGGCTTCTTATCCGCATCCGGGCTAAAAACCATACCGATACGGGAAGGCCCGGTCAAGGACATACATTTTATTGCAATTTCCCGTGAGGTTTGAGGCATACCGGCTCCTTAAGCTGACAGTTTGAATTTTTGTAAAACCTTCTCTTAACCCGCGTTATTATTTTGCCGTTTCCTGCACGGCTTCCTGGGCCGCTTCAGCCCACATTTTAAGAAGCAGGGGTTCCTTATTTACGCTATGGATATCACTGAGATTCAGGTCAAACACAGAACCCCCGGCGTCTTCAACCAGGGTTAATAAAGCTTTCTTCATATCTTCTTTTTTCATGCCAAAAAAAACTTTTCCGGGATGGTCGTGGACTTCGTAAACAAAAGCGTCTTTTGTTTCTTCACGGACGGACTTAATGGAAGACCAGGGAGAAATATGCAGCCTTCTCAGATTGGGAAGTTCTTTTATAATTTTGACTTTTCTGTCAAGTGTTTCACAGCCGTGATAATATACGGTCTTGCCGGTAAAAAGTTCTGCAAGCTGCGCGTTATACGGCTGGACAAACTCTTCATACATGCCGGGGCTCAGGCCGCTGCTTGTCTGCGCCGATATATAGCTCCATTCATCGCTGAGTCTTAACTTTCTCTGGTCAAAATCTTTCTTCAGGTAGGCCGCGTGCACCCGCATGGGAAACGCCAGGTATTTATTATCTATGGTCGGAGCATTGAGCCAGCCTTTTTCCGCACGGTTCAAATGATGCCGGAGCAGGGAAGCGGTGATCACCCGCATAAGTTCTTTTACTTTTTCCGGCGCTTCCATAACATCGAACAGCAGGTTTTCAAGCCCCCTGAATTCCACGGCCCGGTCAAAAGGCATAAAACCAAGATTGCTGTAATACGCAAATACTGAAAGTTTTCCGTCCACCAGTTCTATGGCCCTGTTTATTATTTTTACCGTTTCCCGGTTGGCGATATCCATATCCGAGAAAATTATCTTCGACACATCTATACCGCTCTTAAACGCCGGGTCTATCCTTTTCGCGTGTTCGGGGTTAGTGTCCTGTTCATCCGTCCCGGCCCATTTTACCTTTATGCCCCAGTCATGGGGTTTTGAAATAATGGCATTTATGTTTATAATAGGCCAGAGGATATGGTCATCGGGAATATTTTTTGCCGCCCAGAGCCTTTTTCTCAGATCAAACTCGAGCTGCCGGGCCAGCGCGGATTCCGTTTTCATAGAACCTTTGCCAAGTATCAGTTCCCACTGCGTTACCGGGATCCCCTCAAAATAAACCGAAACAGGTATCTTTTCTGTTTTTTCAAGCGCCTGGTGCCGGGCCCACATCTCTTTCTTTTTTTCCTGCACGGGCAGGAAGGAAAATTTAAGTAATTCCTCCACCAGCGGTTTTAATATTTCTTTTTCCTGTTTCAGCTCCACCTGGCACCTCGTGTCTGCGGTTGAAAGCTCCCGCCCGGTTACGCGCTTTATTATTTTTCCTGAAGCAGCTTTTTGGAAAGAGCTTCAAGGCCGTCAATCAGGCGCGGGCCGGCCCGCAGCAGTATATCCGGATCAAGATCATCATAGATCCGGCCTTCCTTAACGGCAGAAATACTTCCCCAGCCGGACCGCCCGGCGATCTCCTGCTTCATCTTGCCTTTTTTTTCCATATAAGCGGTAATTATTATATCGGGGTCTCTTTTAATTATCTCCTCTCCGCTGATCTCCGGAAAGGTCTTATCGGTTTCGGAAAAAATATTGATACCGCCGGCAAGCGTAATAAGCTCCTGGACAAAAGACCCTTTTCCGGCCGTAGTAAACGGCTGGTTCCATATTTCAAAATATACTTTCGGTTTTTTATTGCTCCGGGCTGCCGCGGTTTTTACCTTTTCTATTCTTGCCTTTAGTTTCTCTATATATAAAAGCGCAACGGTTTCTTTTCCTGTGGCCCGGCCTATCTGCGTAATGTCTTTAAGCAGCTCATTAATATTTTTGGGATAAAACGTAAGCGTTGGAATGTTCAGCGCGGAAAGTTTTAGGGCCAGGTCTTTTTGCACCCCTCCGCCGGCAAGTACCAGATCCGGCTTTAAAAAAAGTATTTTTTCAAGATTAGGCGCCATAAAATCCCCGATTTTTTCTTTTTTCTTTGCGGCGGCCGGAAAATCACAGAAGCTGGAAACTCCGGCAACTTTTCCTTCCAGCCCCAGCGCGAAAAGTATTTCCGTATTGCTTGGCGCCATAGAAATTATTCTTCCGGGTACGGCAGGGATCACGGCGGCAAGGCCGGCATCATCGGTCAGTGTTACCGGAAAATCGGCGCAAAAAACTAAAGAAACCGGTAAAAGAACGGCAAGTATTTTATTACGCATATAAGTATTTTACTCTTCGCAAGGAGTTTTTCAAGGGTAATTTGGAGCTGCTCATGTTACGGTTATCCTTGTGTTTCGCGGCGCTCGGGAATCCCAAGCTGTTGAAAAAGAAAAACCCCGCGTCTTGCGACACGGGGTAGGTTTTTCATTACGGATATTACTGTTGTGCCTGCGGGATAATATTAATTTTATTCCTGGTAAATTTCACGATACCGGAAACCTTGGCAAAGATCGTATGATCCGACCCTTCGCCGGCATTGATACCGGCAACAAAAGTTGAACCGCGCTGTCTTACTATAACACTGCCTCCGGAGACAAGCTCGCCGCCAAACGCTTTAACGCCCATGCGCTGGCCCCGGCTGTCCCTGCCGTTTCTGGATGTACCACCCGCTTTTTTACTTGCCATACTGTTCTCCTGTCTCCTAAACTTCTATTTTAGTTATTTTTAATCTTGTATACTGCTGCCGGTGCCCGATGGTCTTTCTGTACTGTTCCGTTTTTCTGTATTTGAAAACACGGAGTTTTTCGCCTTTTACTTCTCCGATCACTTCCGCAAATACCTTAACATCCTTAAGGACCGGCTTGCCGACTTTTACTTTATCGCCGTCAACAGCCATAAGCACCTTATCCATCGTGCATTCTTTGCCTTTGGTTTCTACCTTTTCAACATTAAAAATATCGCCTTCTTTGACCTTGTACTGTTTGGCTCCTGATTCAATTATCACATACTTCATGTTGGAACTCCTCCCCGATAAAAAACGTAAGTATAATACTACCAAAAAGAGGGCCTATTTGTCAACCTGAAAGCGCCGGGAATAAAAAGAATATCCTGAAAAATGCCAAACCCTGTTTTTATAAGGATAATCCCGGATATGTTTGCAGTTAAGCCCCTTTTGGACAAAAAGGAACCTTGCAAAAACCATCTCTCTTGTTTTAAAATAGAACTATGGAATGTTTGATCTGTAAAAATAAGGCGGAAAAAAGCTTTCTCTGCGAAGTGCGGCTTCTGGAAAAGCCGGTGCACAGGCTGGTTTCCTGCACGGAATGCGGGGCCGCTTTTTTTGAACCGCCGCCTTCACTCTTCGAGCTTGAAGAGTTTTATGGGAACACCTACTATGACTTTGATAAATACCGTGATGAATACTCGGGCGGGCTTCTGGCGGCAAAACTAAAGAGAATTTCACAAAAAGGCCGGTTTCTTGATATTGGCTGTTCCACGGGACATTTTCTGAAAGGCGTTCAAACTAAAAGCGGGTGGGAGGTTTCCGGCACGGAATTTTCCAAAAACGCAGTTGCCTACGCAAAAGAAAAACTCGGGCTTGAAGTAAAACACGGGGATCTGATTAAGGCGGGCTTTCAGGAAAACTATTTTGATTATATAAGAATGAATCATGTTCTGGAGCATGTAACAGGCCCTGTTTCCTTTTTAAAAGAGATCTACAGGATCTTAAAACCCGCCGGCACTTTTCAGTTGATGCTGCCGAACGGCAAGCTGGACCTGGCCCTGCTAACCCGCTTTTACAGGGAAGAAAAGACGGCGCCTAAGAGCAAGGACGGGCATATCTTTTTTTTCCCGGACAGGACCCTGCTCCTGCTGCTTGAAAAGGCGGGATTTAAAATTCAAAGCACAAAAACCTGCAGCGTTTCCCGGGGTCTAAAAATTTCCGGTTTTCTTCCTTTAAATAAAGATTGGAAGGACGCCTACTGTCTGACAAAAAAAGAAGCACAAAAAGAATTTAACAGCGGAGCAGGAAAGATTCATTCAGGGTTTTATTATCGTTACAGGCATTTTATGAATAATTCCAAAAATATTCCCGGGCTTCACGCCTTTGGCCTGGATTATCTGGTCCTAGCCGGGAAATAGAGCCGTTAATAACCTTTCTCTTTGAACTCCAGCTTGATCCCGCCGTATTTTGATATATCCTGCCGGTTGACCGTGACTTTTTTTATCGCCCGGGTGTTTTTTGTTATGCTTATTACCGCCTTGAATTTATCCGGCGGCGGGGTTTCCATATCAATATTAAAGACGGCGTTTTTCTCGTCGTAAGCACATTTAAAAACTTTGAACCAGGAGTTTGTTTTGATGGAATTCAACACCGGGTTTGAAGGCCAGTTGGAAAGCTGTATCTCTATCTTCCGCTGGGGGTTGGAGGATAAAGTCGCATTCGGACCGGAAGAAGCGGCAGTTCCCGCTAAATTCAAGGACGGAACATCGGCTTCAGGTATATAGAGCAGCCTGGAGTTGACCGGCTGGCCGTCCAGAAGTATCCTGTCTATATATTTACCTTCATTTGAATAAAAAATATCAAGAGTATTGCCTTTATGCCTGAAATTAAAAATATTCCTGAATTTATAAAAGTCAAAAGGCTGAATATAAAGGTTACCCCTGGTAAAATCCAGCCCGCTGCTTTTAAAATACATATCCATATAGGCCATAACTTCAAAAAGCGTCCGTTCTTTAGGATTAGAAGTAAAAGGAAGCTCTTTTTCAAAGAAAGCCGGAATAAGCCCTTTAATATCGAATTTTGCAAGCAGGTCGAGAATAAAGAAAATTTCCGGATATTTAAGCTCTTTATGATTAAGCAGTTTCTTTGCTTCCGTCTCAATACTCTTCGGACTCTCTCCGTTCACAAGCATATAGAGGACCTTTTGTTCATCCTTAATTTCAGCGCTTTCTTTGAGTTTTACCGGTATATAATCAGGTTTTTTTCCTATTAAGGACCCTGCCCATTCCAACACCAGCTGGTTGTACAGCTCCAAAACCTTGTTTTCCGGCTTTGAATAGCTCTCACCGTTTGAGACAGCTGTTTCCAGATATTTAATATTCCCCGTAAATTCATAGGCTTTCCAGTAGAGCCAGGGGGCGGCTTTTTCTACGGTAAGTTTTTTTAATTTTTCTTCAAAAATATATTTGGCAGCAAACTCAGAAAATTCTTCCCGGCGGTAACTGTTAAAAAGCATATAAGCCGTCTGGTAATATTTTCTTGTTGAAACATCGGTATTATAGATACGCGGGATATTTGAGAGTAATTTATTATAAAATACTTCCTTTTCCGCGGCCTGTTCGTAAATATTTTTTCCGGCGGCAAGACCCGCCGCGGTTACCGCCGACCGGGCATCAGCAGCGCAGGCCGCCCCGAAATTTACAACGGCGGCGGAGCCCGCGGGGATATTTAATCCCGCTATTATCCTGTACCTGTCATTCTCCTGCACAAAGGATATTTCGCTTAAAATTGTTCTGTCAAAAACCACGGCGAGCGCGGAAAACCCCGCAGTCTGCGGGCAGGTCACCGTTACGCTTTTTTTCGAAATTGAATCCTCCGGAATAATAGCGGTTCCTTTCGCGTAAAATATTATTTCCTGTTTCCACGGGGAAGTTCCGGAATTAGACAGCACCGCCGTGCTGCCCGCCGTTTCATTATTGATAAAGGCCGTGAGCATTTTTATTTTCTTATCTTCTTTGAACTGGCATTCGCTTTCAAGTTCATTGGGACGCCAGAGAATTTCCTTAAAAGGATTGAGCTCTTCAAAACCTTCGGTGCGGAGCCGGATAGAACAGAAGGGATCGGTCTCGGTTTCGTTTAAAAAAACTGCCAGCGGGGAAAAACCAAACGCCGGGGAGTAGCCCTTTAAAAAAAATTTTGAGTCAGGAAGCCCCACAGGGCAGGCCGTATCAGGCAGGTCCCTGTAGGTAAGCCATAAATGATAAGTTACCAGCGCCCGGTCGCGTTCCTCGCAGTTCCCGGGCAGCAGCAGCCCCGCGCATAAACTAAGGATTATAAGGCAACGACGCATATACCGTTTTTTTCCGCTTCCTTTATTATTTTTTCTTTCTCTATTAATAACACCTTGCCGGCCTCAAGCGCCAGGCAGGAGATCTTTGCTTTTTTTAACATTAAAATTGTTTTTACTCCTATTCCGGGAATATCTATCCGCATATCCTGCCTGGTGCGCGCCACCTTTACGCAAACCGCCCGGGGAAATCCCGCTTTTCCGCTTTGCTTGATCATTTCATCGGTGCCTTCCGCGCCCTCACTGGCCAGAAGAACCCTGTTTTTTATGACTACGGCCTGCCCTATGTCCCGGTCCGCCAGTTTTTTTGCAAGCGGGTAACCATATCTAATATCCGCACGTTCTTTTTCGTCGGGTTTTCTTCCGGTAAGCACGCCTTTTTGGGCCAGCAGGTCTTTCAGATAAACGGTCATGGGCAGCACCTTAATGCCTTCTTTTTCTATTTCTTTTATTACGGCTCCTATCAGCGTCGCGTCTTTGTTATTTGCCAGCTTCATAAAGATCTTAAAGAGCTTAATATCCGGGGTAAGCAGTGATAAAAAACGGAGCTTTCTTACTTTCCCGACTATACTTATCTTTTTGACACCCTGTTTTTTAAAGGCTTTTATGGCTTTTCCCAGCTCGTTAATATTATACCAGTAGATCTTGTCAGAACATTTATTGAGCGCGTTTTTTGCCTCGCCCTTTATCGCAACGGTAATCAGCCTTTCGCCGGCTATTCCCGCGTTTTTGGCAAATATCAACGGTAAGTCACCGCCCCCGGCGAGAAGGCCTATCATTTATAGATCCCTCTCTTGGACTTTCTGACAAAGTCTATGAAGTGTTTTACATAAGGATCATTTCCGATCTCGTCTTTAAGCCGGGTCAAGGCCTGGGAAGTATTAAAGCCGGACCTGAAAACCAGTCTATACATTTTTTTAAGTTCAATTTTTGAGGCCTCCGGAACACCGTTCCTCTGCAGGCCGACCTTATTAAGGCCAAAGATAGTAAAAGGATTACCCGCTCCAAGAATATACGGCGGGACATCTTTTTCGATAGGAGAACACAGGCCGACCATGGCAAGAGACCCGATCTTGCAGAATTGATGCACCGGCGAGTAAGCACCCATAAAAGCCATGTCTTCGACCTGCACGTAGCCGCCCAGCCCCACGCCGTTTACCAGCGTTACTTTATTGCCTACTTTAGAATTATGCCCGACATGAGCCGTCGCCATTAAAAAACAATCATTTCCGATAATTGTTTTTTCTCCTTCTCCCGTCGCAAAATTAATAGTGACCGATTCGCGGATTATGTTGCCGTCGCCTATTTCGATAAAACTTTTTTCATTTTTGTAATGTTTGTCCTGTCCGGGATTCCCTATCGCGGTAAAACTGTAGATGCGGTTATTTTTACCTAGCCGGGTATGCCCGCCGATAACCACATGCGGTTGAAGTTTTGTCCCCTCCCCGAGCGTAACATGTTCTCCAATGATACAATAGGGGCCGATCTCAACATCCCTGCCCAGTTTTGCGTTTTTATGAACTATGGCCGTGTCATGAATATTTGTCATAAATAGATCCTTTTAACATCTTTATGTATGCCGCATACGACAGAATAGGGTATAGTCCTGCATTTCCAGGCCATATCCCCGGCCGTCAGTGTTTCTTTTCCGCTCTTACCTATAAGGACCGCGGTATCCCCGGCTTTCACTTTTGCGTTATTTCCAAGATCCACCATGGTCAGATCCATGCAGACCCTTCCTGCAATACGGTATTTTTTCCCATTGATAAGAACTTCTCCCCGGTTTGAAAGCAGGCGGTTGTAACCGGCGGCATAACCAATTGCCAGAACGGCGATCCGTGTATTTTTCCGGGTATAATAGGTGTTCCCGTAACTTATACTGCTCCCTTTTTTTACATTCTTTACTTCAAGAACTCTTGTTTTCCAGGCAAGCGCAGGTTTAAGGCGTATTTTTTTTCTCTCTTCCTTGTTATTGTAAAGGCCGTAGAGCAAAAGGCCGGGCCTTACCATATCAAAGGCCGCGCCGGAAAAATTTATCACTCCGGAACTGTTTAAGATGTGTTTAACCGCCCCCTCGGGCGCGCAATAGGCAGTAAACTCAAAATCGCTTATCTGCCTTAGCGTATAGCCCATATTATTATCGGAAGAGGCCAGGTGCGAAAAAATCCCCTCTATCTTGATATTTTTAAACCCGGCTGTCCTGTTAAGAAATTTTTCAAAATCACAGGAATTGACCCCTAAACGGCCCATCCCGGTATCAATTTCAATATGTAGCTTCGCTGTCTTGCCCTGTTTTTTTGCTTCTTTGTCCAGGGCTGCAATAATACTTATATTCGAAACACTCTGACTTATATTGTATTTTACTATGTCTTTTGCCTGAAACGGCAGAGCCGAAACGACATTAAGTATGGGTATCTTAATGCCCTGCTTCCTCAGGGATACGGCCTCTGAGATATCGCTTACCCCAAGAGAGTAAACTCCGTATGTCTGTAAAGCTTTTGCAACAGGAAAAAGCCCGTGCCCGTAAGCGTTATCTTTGATAATGGCGCAAATTTTCACACCTTTATCAAGTTTTTTTTCAGCTTCCCCTATATTGTGCAAAATAGCTTTTATGTCAACTTCAACCCAGGCCTGGTCCATAGTCCTATTATAACAAATAAAAGAAGTTTGTAAAGTTTTAAAGCGGGATTGTCAAGCCAAAGTAAGAATGGCCTGTTTTTATATTAGATAGTATAAACTGCTTTTTTTGCTTTTCAATAGACTACGGATTAATTTTTTTATTATTTTTATAATTTACTTTGCTATTATCAGGACTTCTTTCGAGCTTCCAGTACTCAAAACATATTTATAATCAAGTTTTTTTACTTCGATGTTGTTTTTATATATTTTCAACATTTCTATCAATTCATTAATTGTTGGAGTACCATCGTCCCGGTAAGAAACAACCAAAATTGAATCCTGGAATTTCTTAAATAGTTTTTTAAAGGCCTGATGTATTTCTCCTTTATTGCACCATTCATTTTTTCCATTTTTAATTTTTTTATGTTTAGAATTTTTATCAATTAAATTTGGCCATTGCTCATAAAATACAATACCTTCAAGAAAATGATAAAAATCAAAATAATTCACTCCTGAGCCCACTGTGGAAATATAGGGGGTATCAATATAAATTAAGTCTGCTTTAACACCTACTTCAAATATATCAGAATGGAAACTTCTATTTTTCTTTCCATTGTTAAAAACAGCATTATTTGCCTCTTCAACAAATCTTCTAAAATGATTATCAAATGGAGTATCCCAAGTTTTTTTATTACCAAAACTTCTTTTAACTTTCGCTGTCCGTATATACAAATTTTTTCTGTGAAACAGGTTATACGGCCGTTTTATTATACACGCCTGAAATAAAGCATAATAAGCTAATGCTTGTTTGTATTTGTCTTGCACAAGCCTTATATTCGTTATTATGACATCAAGCCATTTATTTTCTTCATCAGTAAAATATATATCGTGAAAAGTATCAAAAATAAATGTTGGATATTTAATATTTAAATGTTTTTTCAAGATAAAATTAACATCATTTTCATTCAGGATAATCTTAGAATTTTCAATTATGGCTAGTCCAATATAGTAATTAAATTTCAAAGAATCATTATAGAATACTTGTTTACGGTTTATTTTAAACATATAACTAACGCAGCCTGTGCCGCCAAACGCATCAAGAACAGAATTAAAACTCAAGTCCTTTGTATAATAATTAATCCAATCTATTATTTTATATTTACTTCCTTGGTAGCGCGTTGACGGTAAGACTCCAGTTTTGGCAGAGGGCAAATCGTTAAAAAGCTCTGATTGTTTTATTTTTGTTTTCATTGTGGCATTAAACATTTTCAGTATTTCTATATTTTAGATATTCTTTTAAGTTTCTATACGGCGGTTTTCGTAATTTTGCACTTCGGGACATTTCCGCAGTCATATAATTTATCCAAAAATCATCAAATATTTTTACACCTAATTCAGAGAATGGTCCCGTCCCTTCTTTTAATTCGGAAATTTTAACACAAGATCCAATATTTTTTGTGTTTCCGCTACCGGGGCGGTCTTTGGCAATTTTGTATTTTTCTTGAACAATAAAATCAAAATCTTTCACTACCGATAAGATTTCCTCCAGGTCATCTATTGAATAAACCTTATTTTCATCAATACGGTCTTCTTGTTGAGTATATATAACACCTAAAATGTAATGCTTGCTGTATTCTTTATAAGGGAAAGTGATATTTTTCTTTGAATCTCTGTAACGAAAATAACCAGTAAATGCGCCAAGTGTAAAACCGGAAACAATATCATTATTTTTTCGATAAGTGCTTTTTAAATCAAGAGCTATCTTCTTTTTATCTTTTGTTATGAAAGTAACATCGGGATAATGATTTTGTTCTTTACAAAAATCCATTTTAAAGTTGTTCTCTTTTGCAAATTTCTGCAAAACAGGAAACATCATCAATTCGATTATTTTTGAAACAACTTTTGTATCAATGGAAATTGTATAAATATTTTTTGCAACATCAATAAAACCTTTAACTGACCAATCACCTGATGGCATTGCTAAAATTTTACGAAAGTCTTCTGTGTGTTTCAATAAATTATTTTGAAAATCATCTGATTTCATAGTTTCCTTATTAAATCCTTTGCTGCTTTAGATAGGTCCGTTTTGGCTTAATTCTGATATAATTGGTTAACAATGTTAATAAATTGCATCTTTATTTTTTAAGGTATTTGCCTCCCGCAACTTAATACTACCAAAATATTTAGGAATGGTAAAGGGAAAAGAAAATGCTCTTTTTTACAGCTTCAGAGTTTTTTTCCAGCCGCTAATTCATAGATATTAATGAAATCTTTCCGGTACATTTTTTCCCCGCTGGGAAGCTCTATCGCTCCGGCCCCTCCGGAATACATTTCCATTAAGGTGTCCGCCATCTTTCCGATAAGGTCGTCAGTTATATTTTTAAGACGGGTATTTACTCCGAGACTCTGGAGCCAGCTTTCTATATGCATTGCGGCTTCCTTATCGGAAAAAACCTTTTCACCAAAGAGGATGCTTCTTTTTGCGAAGAATTCATATTTTTTCATATATTTCATCCAGGCCACAAGCAGGCAGGCCAGGCCTTCACTGTGTTGAATATCCGTCCACGCCGAAAGGCAGTGCTCTATCCAGTGCAGATACCCTTTTCCGTTCCAGCCGGAAAACCTTATGGGAGAACAGGCGATAGTGCCGGCAAAGCTCATCAGGCTTCTATACTCCGTGTTCAACGGATCCAACATGGCGGGAGGAGTATTTTCAATGGCCTGCAACATAATATCCTCGGCCAGGCGGTCTTTTACCGGAACATCCCCGAAGTTTGTCAAATACGGTTCCAGTAGATGACAGACAATATCAACCCCCGCGTAGGCAGTTTGTTCTTTGCTCAAAGAGCAGGTAAGTTCGGGATCAATTATTGAAACCGCGGGAAAAAGCAGCGGATGCGTGATGTGGATCTTTTGTTTTAATTCCCAGTTGGTAATTACCGCTATAGAGTTACTTTCTGAACCGGTTGCCGGCAGGGTAGGGAGCATCAATACAGGCAAAGGTTTAAAATCTATTGCCGGTGCATTCTTTGCATTAAATACATAGTCCCAGACGGAGACTTTTTTTGGAGCTCCGGCAACCAGGGCTATGCCTTTAGCCGCGTCCATAGCGCTCCCGCCGCCCAAAGCAATAATAAGATCGCAGCCTGAAGATTTTGCAAGTTTACCGCCTTCATCCACAGTCGTTGACCTGGGATTGGGTTCAATCTTTTCAAAGGTTTTTACTTCCAGGCCTTCTTTTGTTAACTGGCCAACCAGCCTGTCTAAAAGCCCCATTTTCTGAACCGCAGACTTTCCGGTAACAATGAACGCTTTTTTTCCGAGCAGCTTTGCTTCCTTTCCCGCTCTTTTGAATTCCCCCGGCCCAAAAACAAGCTTTACCGGCCAATACAATTCGAACTTAAACATTTTCCCTCCTAAAAAGAAAATGACAAAGTACGATATATTGAAGGCGAAAAACGGGCTTCGCCTATATTTATTTTCGTTTGGCTTTTAGCGGAGGTTTTTATCCGCTTACCTTATCCTGTCCCTTGTCATTTGTAATTCGTAATTGTTTTAAGATTTTTCTCATTGCTTCAAAAAATATTATGAGCACCAGCACCAGCATGACAATGGACAGGCCCGCGTTGAGCCAATTTTTTTTTGGCAGGTAATTAATAAAAATATTCATAAGCGCGGCTGTTACGGTGGTTACAAACATAAAAAGCGCGGGCAGAAAGGTTATGAGCGCGTACTTCCAGTTACCGGTATTATGAAATATATATACGGTCCCGAACGCCAGCGCCACGGTCGCGAGAAGTTGATTGGCCACTCCAAACATCGGCCAGATGGTGCTGATATCCCCCATATAAACCAGATACCCCCAGGAAAGACTGATCACGCCGCCGGTAATAAATATTCCCGGCAGCCAAGAACCTGTTCCAAGTTTTTTATTAAAGGGCTTTATGAGCTCCTGTAAGATATACCTGGCAACCCGGGTACCCGTGTCAACCGTGGTCAGGATGAAAAGCGCCTCAAACATGATCGCAAAATGATACCAGTAACCCATCATAGCTTTCATACCGGGGATCGAAGAAAGTATCACCGACATGCCGGCCGCCAAAGATACGGCTCCTCCGGTCCGGCCGGCCAGGGTCTCCCCGACCATTTTTTCTATTTCCGCCAGATACTGCGGGGTATAGCCAAGCGTAACAAAAACTTTTTCAGGAATGTTTATGGCAAAGTAATCCGCAGGTATAAGTACAGTTGCGGCAATGAGCGCCAGTATTGAAACTATCCCCTCCACCAGCATCGACCCGTAACCGATCAGGCGGATATCGGCTTCATTATTGATCATTTTGGGTGTAGTTCCCGAGGCCACCAGGCTGTGAAAGCCCGAGATCGCGCCGCAGGCTATCGTAATACAGACAAAGGGCCAGGCCTTGCCCGGAATTATCGGGCCTCCTCCGTTCATAAAATTTGTGAAGGCCGGCATGTGTATCACGGGATTGACCCAGAGAATGCCGAAACCCAGCATTACTATGGTGCCGATCTTCATATAAGAAGAAAGGTAATCTCTGGGGCAAAGCAAAAGCCAAACCGGAAGCACCGAGGCAATAAAGCCATACACGGGCAGAATTATTGAAAGCGCGGGTTTGGAAAGCAGGAACCATTTTCCAAATTCTGATTTTGAGACAGGCTCGCCCAGTATTACACCCAGCAGGACAAGAATAAAACCGATAATGGAGGCTTCCACAATTTTTCCGGGGCGTATCTTATACATCCAGAGAGACACAACAAGCGCCGCGGGGATCGTGACCGTAAGAGTAAAGGTTGCCCAGGAACTTTCATTAAGAGCGTTAACCACCGCCAGAGCCAGACCGGCCAGAGCGGTTATTATAATAAATAGAACGGCAAAACCTGCCGCGACTCCGGCAGGTTTACTGACATATTTTGTAACCAGATTGGAAAGAGAAAGGCCGCTGTTCCTTACCGAGGCAAAAAGCACTACAACATCATGAACGGCTCCGGCCAGGACCGCGCCGATAAGGATCCAGAGATATCCCGGCAGGTAGCCGAACTGGGCGGCCAGTACCGGGCCGATAAGCGGACCCGCGCCCGAAATCGCGGCAAAATGATGGCCGAACAGGACCCATTTGTTGGTGGGATGATAATCCCTGCCGTCCTTCAGATCATGCGCCGGAGTGGAATTCTTCTCATTAAATACAAGAACTTTGGTCATTATGAACTTGGCATAAAATCTGTAGGCCAGGGCGAAAACAAGCAAGGCAGTTATTAATAACGTAAGGGCATGCATATTTTTATAATATCAAAAGCCGGCCGAATATTCAAGTGACGATAACAACCGTTTTTTAGCCCGCTTTGATCTCGGGTTTTATGGAGATAGCCTGATCCGGCAGTTTTCTGTTGGTTACAAGTGAATGGAGAAGATTTACGCTGACTTCGGCCATTTCTGTCTGTTGATAGACCAGGACGGGGAACGGATAGTAGGCCTCGCGCGGGCTGGAGCCTATTATCGCGAAATTTTCCGGAAATTTTTTTCGGTTCTCATAATAATAATACAGGAAAAGTTTGAAAACTGCTTCATCGGTGCAAAAAATTCCGTCAATTTTTGAACTCAAGAGTTCTTTTATGTCCCGGGTCACGGAATCTCTTTCAAAACTGCTGTCTTTAACCAGAGATGCGTCAAAACCCAGGCCCCAATTCTTATAGATCTTTTTAAGGCCTTCTATTATGACCGGGGCTTGCGGGAGCTCTCCATACTCGCTTTTAAGCGGCCCGGTCAGAAGCCCCGGGGTCTTGCTTCCCATCCTTACCAGCTGTTCTCCCAGTATCTCTCCTGCGTATTCGTAGTCGAACCCCACAGAGCTCGCCAGCTGCTCTTTATAAAGAAAATTCAAAAGAACAACTTTGATCCCTTTTTCTTTTAAGCCTGCCAGCGCTTTTAAGGGTATAGGCGAAGTAAGAATAACTGCTTTAAGCCCTTCCCGGAGGGCCATAGCAAGAAAGCCCTCTCCCGGAAGAAATTTTTCGCCGGAAGAAAGCGGGCAGTATTTTACGGTATATTTCAATTTTTCCGCGGAATCCCGGAGGACATTCAGGACATTAGAATAGTAGTATCTGCCGGCTATCTTTGCTTCCGGATATACGATACCGAGTTCCCTTATCTTTCTCTCCGGAGAAAAAGGATTATCATTATCATAGATGAATATACCCCTGCCGCGGATCCTGAAAAGGTTGTTTTCCTGTTCAAGCTCTTTTAAGGCCGCGCGGATGGTTATCCTGGAAACCTTGTACTGTTCGGAAAGTTCCCTCTCGGTAGGTAAACGCCCTTCTTTATATTGCTTTTCAGCTATCTTTTGCTCAATATCCTGCTTAACTTTTTTGTATAGGAGATCTTTCATGCTATTATAATACCGAATTAATTTTATAAAGTCCAGAAGCAAAGCTTTTTAAGAAAGGAGCCAGTATACCGGGGCGCCGATTATCATTATTAAGACGCTATTGATCAGCTGAATTACGTAATTCCAGAGGATGAGTCATTTATAAAAGAAGATCTTACAAAGCTTGTACTGATTATATAAACGAGCGGAAATCAAACTGCAGGTTTTATTTGTAATATCTTATTTTTAGGGGCTTCCGGAGCCCGGTATTGTTTCTATCTTGACAAACCGGAAAATATCGGTATAATAAAAGAATGCCGATGGAAAATAGAAGAAAACAAATGCGGGTCAGAGTTATGCTGCCGGTGGAAATTTATGATATTTTGAATAATAAAAGTTTTGTCGGCAAAATAGTGGATATTTCTTCCGGCGGCGTTTCTATTGTAACCCCGGAAGAGCTTACCATTCAAACGCCCGTTTCTTTAACTTTCACCTTTGAGGATACTATCTATAAAAAGGTCCCTGCTGATATTGTCCGTGAAGAAAAAAAGCAAAAAGAGAAATACCTGGGCAGCGCCTTTTTTGATCTGGACCCGCAAGCGCGGTCGCAGCTTGAAAATACCATTAAAAAGGTCCATTTAAAAAATTTAAAGGGCCTGCGAAAAGAAACTATCTATAACATTTACCGTTAACTGTTTGCTCCGGAAAGCCCTTCCCTCCTGCCTGCCAAATAATAGTTTTTTACAGCCTGAGTTTTATTCCCGAGGAAAAGGTGAGGCCCGGCTGGGGAATACCTTTTATTTCTTCATAAGCCGCATTCAACAGGTTTTGTCCTTCTATATATATGGTAACACCGCCTGCCTCTCTTAACAGCTTTAAGTTAAGCAGTGTATAGTCATTAACGCCTGCTTTTCTTTTATACAATATTTCCAGTTCCGGGGTAATTTCCAGTAACTCCGGGCCTTTAAATGAACATGAGGCCTGCGCGGCCGGATAAAGGAGGGCGTATTTTGAGTAATAATCAAGTTCCTTTTTCGCATAAATGAAGGAAGCGCCTGCAGTAAGCTCAACAAACACAAGGTTTGCCTTGAGCCCCCCTTCAATACCATACACACTTGCTTTTCCTATATTTTGCGCGTACCACTTTCCCGCGGGAGTGGCCCCCACCCAATCTATCAGGTTTGTTTCATCCCTTGCGTAGAGCGAGAGCTTTGCTGAAAGTTCATTGCAGCAAAAGTAATTTATTCCCAGGTCGTAAGAAATTGCGGTTTCCGGTTTAAGCGCCGGATCCCCGAAACTCACCCCGTCGGAATAATAGAGTTCGGTAAAAGAGGGGCTTCTGAACGAGTACCCTGCTGAAGCCGCTAAAATAAGTTCTCTGCATAAAACATAGCGGAAAGCCAGTGCCGGCGCCAGGACCGGGCCCCAAGCCGAATTTTCAAACCTGAGTCCTGTATCTATTTTTATTTCTTTTGAGACCTCCCCGCTCAATTCCGTGAACAAAGCCTGCCGGGGCCGGTGGTGGATGCCAAGGCTGGAGCTATATATTTCCTCCTGCTCCAGTGAACCGCCGAAGATCAGCAAGTTGTTTTTATCGAACTTATAGGTTCCCTGAGCTTCCAGGCCGTAGTTATAAGAAATGTGCTCGTTGACAAAAAGCGAGGGCCTGGTCAGATCCAGCATAAAATTGTCATCATGCCGGCGGTAATGCGCGTTGAGCCCCAGGGTCATCTGCGTATTGAGTTCATTCTTGCTTCCGGTTTCGATAAAACAGGTTCTTGTAGATTCTTTTGAGGGAAAATTAAGCCCGGGAGTGTAAAAATCATAGGCGCCAAAGGTCTTGTCCATATAACCAAGTTTAATAAAGGTTTGCCCGCCCGCGTATTTATATACGGTATTATTCAGAAACGAATAATTGGAAAAACCGGTATCATATCTATAGCCGTCTGAAACGGTACGCTGAAAGGACAGCTGTTCGCTTAGCCCGCCCCAGGCCTTTTCATAACCCAGTTCATAATTCTGAGTATTAAAGGACCCGTACCCGAACCCGAGAAGAATGTTTTCTTTCTGCGCTTTTCTGGTAATAATATTTATCACTCCGCCAAAAGCATCGGAGCCGTAAATAGAAGAGGCCTGTCCTTTTAAAACTTCTATTTTTTCTATAGCCAGGACAGGTACAGGCAGATCCATATTGTGATGCGCCGTTTGAGGATCATTTACTCTCGTACCGTCAATTAGTATCAATATTTGCTGATAGGTCGAACCACGAATGCTGATATCTGCCTGAGCGCCAAGAGGGCCCCGGGTTTGCAGATCAAGGCCCGGCAATTCTTTTAGCGCTTCCGGCACGGCTATCTCAGTTTTTGGATATACCTGTTCAAGTTCCCTGATGGCTGCTCCTGACCTTGTGCCGGTCACTATGACCGGGGCAACAGTATAAAGCTCTTCTTCTGCCGCGCCCGGCAAGCAGGTAAGATATAGTATCGCCAGGAATAGTTTAATATTTCCCCCGTTCTTATTGTCAACCTATAATATAATTATAGTTTACATATAAATTATACCCCTTATTATTCTGTATTTCAATTATTTTTGTTTTAATCAAAGCAGGTGGATTCTTTACCAGGAACTCTTTAAGAAAGGGGAAGTTGCAGGCCGGGAAAAACATCTAAAAATATAATTAACTGTAAATATTATATATGGTCTCTTTCTGTAATCCCTTTATCTTTTTTGAATGTACTTTTTTTATTGCGTCTTCCAGCTGCCGTTTTGCTTGCGGGCTTAGATCGAAAAATGCGCTGCCAAAATATTTCTCTTTCTTTTTTTTCACTTCACGCACAATATCAGCGGAAATTCTCTTATAAACGATATTTTCAAAGGTAAAAGTTAACGAAACAGGCGTATTTACCGGGAGCTCCTCCTCGGCAACTATGGAAACTCCGCCCATGGAAATATCCACCACTTTGCCGGTGTAATTTTTATTGTTTAAAATATCATAGATATACACGGGCAAATTGACCCGTACACGTTTTTGGTTTCTTTTATTTGTTATATCCACGGATTGATCATGCTTATATAATTTTTGCTTTCAAGTTAAGCGCCTTTTTCCCGAAATTTTTCCGGTAGTTATGTATTTTCGTTATGGAGGCCCCTCTTGATCTTTGAATGGATCTTTCTTATCGTAAGATCAAGTTTATTCTGTGCCTGCGCATCCAGGTCAAAAAAAGCGATACCAAGAAACTGTTCATTTTGCTTTTTTTCCTCACGGACCACATCGGCAGGGAGCCTTTTATAAACATTCTCTTCTATAGAAAAAGTCAAAGAAACAGGCGTATTAACGGGGAGTTCTTCAACGGTAACCATCGAAACTCCGCCCACAGAAATATCAATTATCCTGCCGGTAAAATTCTTATTATTTAAAACATCATAGATCTGAACCGGAATGTTAACCTTGACGCGCATTTGTTTTCTTTTGTCTTTCATCGCCATGGGATTATTATACTTATATTTTCCGATACTGTCAAGGGAGCCGCCTTACTTTGTGGCCTTACTTTGCTCTTGGAAAACGGCCGCATTCGTGCTATTCTAACCGGCATGAAAAACACTCTGCCTGTTAAAGCGGTTATTTCCGATCTCGGCCGCGTATTTATTGATTTTGACCACTCCATTTCCTGCGGTAAAATTGCAAAACTTGCAGGCTGCGATATTGAAGAGGTGTATGATTTTATCTACCGGAATAAAATGGATATCAAGTTTGACCGGGGAGAAATAAGTCCTTATGCCTTTTTCAATAAAATAAAAGCGCGTTTTAAGCTGAGGATCTCTTATGGGGAATTTAAGAACATTTTTTCGCAGATATTCACACTAATTAAGCCGGTATATAACATTTACCGCAAGCTCAAAAAGAGATATAAACTCGTTTTTCTTTCAAATACCAATGTTATTCATTATGAGATCTGTCTAAAAACAATGCCCCTTAAAGATATATTTGAAGGGGGCATTCTTTCCTACAAAGAAGGTATTATGAAGCCCCACCCGAGGCTCTATATGAAAGCCGTGAGTTTAGCCGGTTGCAAACCCGAAGAATGTGTTTACATTGATGACATTTTTGAATTCGTTGACGCGGCAAGGGCCTTGGGGTTAAAAGGTATAAGGTTCAAGTCAGGAAAACAACTTGAGCGCGAGTTAAAAATACTGGGAGTTAAATAAGAAACTCTGCCGCCGCCCATTACTCTTTTATTATATCGCCTTTCTCGGTATCATAAATTAGAGGGGCAATGCTTATCTCAAACCATTTCTTGAAAATTTCGTAGGTACGGGTTTTAGGCCAATCCTCTTCTTTTGTCCACCAGGCATTCAACTCATCTTCAAATATTTCCGGAAAAATAGTTTCAATATGAACCTGTACCAGGGAAGGGTCAAGATCGGGAATAAGATAAACGGTTGTATCCATTTCTGTCTGCTCATAACTTTTCATCCCCGGGGGGATGCCGTCTTTTATATTATTTGCCCAATCCCAGTAGGGTTTCAGGGGCCGTACCACCAGCGCGGTACGGTTAAGCGAAGGATATTCCGGCATTTTAACTCCTGTTCAAATTTTGTTTTTTCCGGTTAAGTACCCGGTCAAGGCAATTCTCTCAGCAGTGCTACAAGGTTCTTTACATTTTTTTTCAGTTCTTGCAGGCTGCCATTATTATAAATAACTATATCCGCTTTTTTTATTTTTTGTTCCAGCGGCAGCTGGGCTTTTATCCGTAACAGCGCGTCTTTTTTAGAGTACCCTTTTTCCGTAAACCGTTCAATTTGTTTTTTTTGAGAGGAAGCGACAACCAGGATAATGTCCGCCATCTTTTCCATTTTTGCCTCGAAAAGTAAAGGCGCTTCGAAAATTATTATTTTATTTTTTCTTTTTAAGCCTGCGATAGTATTTTTCATGATCGAGATTATCAGCGGATGGGTTATTTTTTCCAGCAGTTTTTTCTTTTTTTTATTTTTAAAAACGCTTCCGGCCAGTTTTTTTCTGTCCAGTGAGCCGTCTTTTGCGAGCAGGGACGGGCCAAAAGCTTTAATTATCTTTTTATAGGCCGGTTTTCCTTTTTCAACGATACGGCGGGCCACTTCATCGGCATCAATAACATATTTAAAGTATTTTTTCAGCATTGCGGCGACGGCACTCTTGCCCGTGGCCACTCCTCCTGTGATACCTATGACCGGCCTATTTGCACTCAAACCAGTTAGCCCCCGATTTTATATCAACTTTCAGCGGAACTTTAAGTTTCGCAACATTTTCCATGGTTTCTTTAACGGTTTTTTTCAGTTTTTCCGCCTCTTTTTCAGGGCATTCCAGTACCAGCTCATCATGCACCTGAAGCAGAAGTTTGCCTTCTCCGTCTTCTTTTTTCATTATACTATACAAATTGACCATTGCAAGCTTGATAATATCGGAAGCGGAGCCCTGGATCGGGGCATTTATGGCCATTCTTTCTGCGGCCTCCCTGACGTTTTTATTGCTGCTTTTAATATCGGGAATATATCTTTTCCTGCCGAAAAGAGTCTCAACAAACCCCTCGCTGCGGGCCTTTTCCTTGATACTTTTCATGAATTTATCCACTCCGGGGTACCTGTTAAAATAGCTGTCAATGTACTTTTGCGCTTCGGTCCTGCTGATTTTCAATTGTTTTGCCAGGCCAAAAGCGGAAATACCGTAGATTATTCCAAAGTTAACTGTTTTTGCCTCGCTCCGCTTTTCGCCGGTAACCAGGCTTTTTTCCATATTAAAAATTTCCGCGGCCGTGCGGAGGTGAATATCCTCATCTTTCGAAAAAGCGTCCAGGAGGTTTGAGTCCCCCGAAAAATGTGCAAGTATCCTGAGCTCTATCTGTGAGTAATCCGCGGAAATTATCTTCCAGCCCGCTTTTGAAGCAATAAAACTCCTTCTGATCTCTTTTCCGATATCATTTCTTACCGGGATATTCTGAATGTTGGGATTAAAACTGGAAAGCCGGCCCGTCGAGGTACCGGCCTGATCAAAAGAGGTATGGATCCTGTCTTTATTGTCCGCAAGAAGAGGCAGAGCGTCAATATAGGTATTTTTAAGTTTTGTCAGCTGCCGGTACTCAAGCAAAATTTTTGGCAGCGGCGACTTTAAAGAGAGCTCTTCCAGCACTTCCACATCGGTAGAGAACCCGGTTTTGGTTTTTTTACCCGCAGGCAGTTTTAGTTTTTCAAATAAGATCTTGCCCAGCTGCCGGGAAGAATTAATATTAAACTCTTCTCCCGCCAGCCCGTAGATCTGTTTAACAAGTTCTTCAAGTGTTTTTGCAACACTTTCAGAAAGGATCTTTAAATATTTAATATCGAGTTTTATCCCCTCCTTTTCCATCGCGGCAAGTACGGGGACTAACGGCATCTCCACTTTTTCAAAGAGCGGGAGAAGTTTCTGCCCGGAAAGTTCTTTTACAAGCGTTTTCTTTAACCTTAAAAGAAAGCAGACTTCCCCGTCTTCCGCAGGATTTTCCGTCAGGTATCTGAAGACGGCCTCGGCAGGGGAAGAACTTCCGCGGTCAGGATCTAAGATATACACCGCCAGCATGCAGTCGAATACCCGCGCTTTCGGTGTTACTCCGCCGTAGAGTCTTAAAAATTTTTTATAATCAAAAAAAGAAAAATTGTATGTTTTTTCCGCCAGCAGTTCTTCCGGCGCAAATTTATCAGGCTCCAGGCTGTAAACCCTGCCTTCTTCCAGGCTCAAAAGCAGCTTTCCGCCGCTCAAAGCCAGGCCGGCCTCTTTTAGTTCTTTAAGTTTCTCTTTAAGCTCCTCAAACTCTTTTTCATTGTTTACGGGAAGGAAGCTGCATTCTGTCTTTTTTTCCCCCGTAAAAAGATCTTCTTCTTTATCCGCAAAAAAGACAGGATCGAGTTTCTTGAAATCTTCCCGCAGGCTTGTAAATTCCAACTCAGAAAGCTTTTCCATTACCTCCTGCGCATGCGGTTCCTTCAGGATAAGCTCCTCTATTTTAATATTCAGCGGGGGCTCTATCAATACCGCGAGCGTTTTGCTGAAATACGCCATTTCCCGCCCTTTTTGAAGTTTTTCTCTCAGTTTCTCATTTTTTATTTCAGACAAATTACCATATACCTCATCAAGATCCTTGAATTCCTTCAGCAATTCTGAGGCGGTTTTTTCTCCTATGCCATCCACCCCCGGGATATTATCGCTGGCGTCTCCCAGTAGAGCGAGAAAATCTACCATTTGTCCGGGCGCTATTCCGTACTTTTCCTTTACTTTATCAGCGTCATATATATAATCATCCTTATGAACACTCATTATTTTTACGTGCTCATTTACAAGCTGCAAAAGATCTTTGTCTCCCGTAAGAATAAGTACATCCAGCCCGGCTTTTTCACCCTTTTTTGCAAGATAAGCGATTATATCATCGGCTTCGTAACCTGAAAGTTCAAAAGAAGGGATATTAAACGCTTTTATCAGGTCTTTTGTGACCGGCATCTGGGCGATAAGATCTTCGGGCGCGGGCTCACGCTGTATCTTGTAACCGGCAAAGGCTTTATGCCGCAAGGTAGGCCCTTTGGTATCAAAGGTAAAGGCAATATAGTCCGGCTTATAATTTCTAAATATTTTAATTAAAAGGCGCGCCATTCCGAAGACCGCATTGGTTGGCGCGCCTTTTTTCGTCTTTAAATTTTTTATCGCATAATAACTGCGGTAGAGATATGAATTGCCGTCCACCAGAAAAAGCTTTTTCCTTTTCTCTACCATTTCATTCCTGTTTTATCAACCCCCGGTTTTTGTCTGGCACTCAATGCAATACTTTGCGTGCGGGAGCGCTTCAAGGCGTACTTTGTTTATTTTTTTGCTGCAGAGTTCACAGGTGCCGAAGGAGCCATTTTCGATCTTCTCCAGAGAAGATTCAATGCTTTCTATCTGCAGCTTTTCAGAATCACTCAAGTTGTGGAGAAACTCCGTGTCATAAGTATCACTCGCCAGATCTACCGAATCTTTCACCTCATTAAAGTCTATTTTTTTACTGTCATCAAGATTTTTATTAAGTTCTTCGATAATGTTCTTTTTAAGCAAGATCAGCTTTTCTTTATATTTTTTACGGTCTTTCGGCGGGAGTTTCTCCGCTTTTACGGGTTTAGAAGGCTTTATCCGTAAGCTCCCGGCAAGTTTTACCCGGACTGTTTTTGCTTTGCCCGTTTTTACTTTTTTGTTAACTTTATTCCTGATCTTCTTCATCGTGGGTCTCCTCGACATGGCAATCTTTATAGTATATACATTTCTTACAGCAGCCCTCAAGCAAAGTCCCGGACTCGCTGCAAGTTTCATAGTAGGGGCATTCATCACAACAATACAGCACCTTCTTACTCTCCTTCTGGTAGCTTGAAAATATTTCCGTGTTTATCTGGTAATGTATCCTTATTGGATTATTATTTTTTTCCTGCCAAACCGGTTCTTACGAACCCTTTGGTATACCAGAATACGGCTTTCAGGCCGTGATCTGATAGGAAATTATTATCTTGATCATGCCAAATTAGGTTCTTACGAACCCTTTGGCATACCAGAATACGGCTTCAGGCCGTGATCTGATAAGAAATTATTATTTTGATCATGCCAAATTAGGTTCTCACGAACCCTTTGGCATACCAGAATAGCCGATTATCTTGCTAACTTCAAGTATATTGTTTGTATTATCTGCTTCGTGCCTGGATTCCTGAACGACCTTAATAAAATTAAGGTTTTTATCATCCTGACCGTTTATTATGGTGCCCATATCCTTAAGGAACAGGAGATAATCATAAACTTCTTTTGTTATTCTTTCTCCCGGGGCAAGTAAAGGTATTCCCGGAGGATAAGGACAGATAATTTCAGCGCTGATCATGCCGATAGCATCTTTAAAATGCACTTTTTTCGTAACGGAGAAGGCGGCTTCTCTTGGTGTTAAAACAACCTCCGAGACGATACTTGGAAAACCCACGCTCCTGATTGCATTTACCACCTGTTCATTTTTTTTATAGCCTATTTTAATATTTTTCAGGGCGTAAATCAGCTTTTCTATGTCATTTTTTGTGTTGCCAAGACTGATAATGGCCAGGAGGCTTGTCGGGGTGGCAAATTCCACCTGAATATTATACTTCTTGTTCAGCAGTTTGTGCACCGCATACCCGGTATCGCCGATCCCGGTCGCGTCAATATTTAATTTGGTAACATCCAGGCTGAAGATCCCCTCTCGGCCTATGGCTTCACGGCCAAAGCAGCCGAGGCCCTGCCCCTTTATCCCCTTCCTTGCTTCCTCCGCCAGATTTATCACCCTGGAAAGAATTTCTCTGCCCTGTGTAGCCATCTGCATTCTGGCAACATCCAAAGAGGCCATTAATATATAGGAAGGTGAAGTAGTATGCAGTAATTGCAGGATCCGTTTTAATTTCATAAGATCAATGCTCTTTCTTGCCAGAAGCATTGAGGCCTGGGTCATCCCCGAGATTATTTTGTGGGTGCTTTGCACGCAAACATCCGCGCCGGCTTCCATCGCAGAGGTCGGCAGGTCGGGATGGAATTTAAGATGGGGCCCGTGAGCTTCATCCACCATTATTATTTTTTTGTGGTTGTGGGCTATCCGGACAAGCTCCCTGATATCCGTTGTTATCCCGTTGTAGGTGGGATTGGTAACAAGTATGGCTTTCGCATCCGGATGCTGGTTAAGCTTTTCCTCCACCTGCTGCGGTGTAATGTTCGTGATGATACCAAGTTCTTTGTCAAATTTGGGATAGATATAAACAGGGATGGCGCCGCTTAAAATTACCCCGGCTATTACCGATTTATGGGCATTCCGGGGAATTATTATCTTGTCCCCGGGCATACAGGCGGCAAGTATCATCGCCTGATTCCCGATGGTGGTGCCATTTACAAGAAAGAAGGCAAAATCCGCGCCATAAGCTTCGGCCGCCAGGTTTTGCGCCTCTTTGATAACTGTCTTGGGATCCTGGAGCGAGTCAACTTCTTCCAGGAGCGTAAGGTCAATATCAAATATTTTGGCGCCGACAAATTCTCTGAATTTTTTGGGAATACCGTCGCCATGTTTATGCCCGGGTGTATGAAAAGAGATCTTTTTCTTCCTGGCGTAATTAACGACCGCGTCAAATAGCGGTGTCTTTAATTGTCTTTCATAAAAATCCATTCCGGTTTTCTCCCTGTCTTGTCAAAAAATACATTACTTTTGAGCAAGTATATCATTTCCCGTAGAATAGTCAACAATTATTACACCCCCGTACCCTTCCCCGGTAATTGAGAAGATTTAAATAATAAGGGCAGGTACAGGGGTATTTAATGGGGTTTGGTCACTTCAAATTTTATTGGCATACGAAAGGTTACTGACTTTCCCATCTTGGAAGGACAGGGTTTGAAGGGAGAAGCTCTTTTCACAAGGCGAAGAGCTTCTTCATCCAAAACCTGGCTGCCTGATGAATTAAGAATGGTTACTTGCTCCAAAATTCCGTTACTTTCTACGGTTATTCTAAGTATAACTTTACCTTCTCTCTCTTCTTCTAAAGCTCTTTTAGGATAACTCCTTTTATAGCTTTCAACTCTTTCTCTAAAGGAAGAGAACCAGGCCGTTGTTTCAGGGTCAGAATTGGATGGCCCGTGCCCGTATCCGGCTTCCACCTCGCTGGAGCCCTGAACCGGGCCGGAGGCTTCTTTTCTGTTCAAAGCAGAAGGCCCGGGGATACTTTCAGGTTCCTTAAGCTTTTCAACTGTTTTTTTCTCGAAAGTTTCCGGTTTTATTATGGAGGAAATTTCGGTCTTTTTTATCACGGGTATCTGCTTTTTTTCGGGCCGGTAACCTTTGCCTTCAAAAAAAGAAATATCAATGACCTTTGCATTTTTATTTCCTCCGGAACGTACCGGAAAAAGCGAGAAAGCCGCAAAAAATACTGTATGGAAAACCATGGATATTATAAGAAAATATTTCATTTTTGCCGCTCTCTTTTGCCTTGAGCTGCGTACCGGGGTTATTCAAAAACAATGCCGGGCCGCTGTATCCTTTTAATATTTAAAAACTTAGTTTCATACCTGCGTTAAAGTTTCTTCCGGGCATAGGATAGTCTTCGCGAAGCTCATACATAGTATCCATAATATTTTTTACACTGAAGATCAGCTCTACTTGCTTTGTTATTCTGGCATTGAAGTTTGCATTTAAGGTGAAAAAGCTGGGCAGCATTGCACCCGATCCTGCAAGCCGCAAATCGTAATATTCCGCTTCTACTCCAAGCAGCTGGCCTAATAATTCATACGTAATACCAATATTGGCCTTGTTTTTAGGCCTGTATAAAAGATCCTGAGCTGTTATATTGTTCTTTGCCGTTAACCAGGTGTACCCGGCTTTTAATTTCAGATTATCCGCAAATTTAATTTTAAGTTCGGATTCAATACCATAGGTCTCCACCTCGCCTAAATTTGAAGGCGTCCAGTCAAAGGTAGTAAGATAGGTTGGATCTACGGGAGCCCAGTTGATATAATCTTTTATCAAATTACTAAAATATGTCGTACGAAGTACGGCAGCGGCCCCGAATTCCAGATTGAGCCCTGCTTCCCAGGAATAAGACCTTTCCGGTAATAAACCGGGATTTCCCGGGCCGCCCATAGCTGAAGTCGAATAAAGATCCAGAAAAGTCGGAGCTCTGAAAGCAGTTCCGTAAGACGCTTTTACCTGCACTCCGTCATCTATATTATATACAAGCGCGAACATAGGATTAAAGGTGTCCCCGTACGCGGAATGGCTGTCATATCTTGCCGAGACGGTAAATATCCAGGAACCCAAAAGGTCAAAAATATCCTGGGCAAAGAGAGATTTTGAGTTGGCGTTATGGCTTCCCATTATGTTTTGTTCCACTGCTCCGTAGTTATCGCTTACCCCTACAGTGATTATATTTATTCCGCCAAAGTCATAAGTATAACTGGCTTCGGTAAAGAAGCTTCTCTCCTCTCTTAAACTTTCGCTTGCCGGCTGATGTATATTCAAAATATTTTTGCTTCCGTTCAGCTTAACTTTAATATCAGAATCCTCGGAAAGAGGCAGGCGGTAATCCAGCCCGAAATTCGTTCGTTCAAGCTGTTGCCGGTCAAAAGGGGAAAGCCAGGTTAGCGAACCCGGGATACCGCTATCGCTCTTATAAGCGGAAAAAAGTGCTTTTAAGGTATGGTTCTTTGCAAAATCATAACCCAATGTAACATTTATATTATCACTAAGTATATCGCTGTTGTTCCTTTCTCCGTCGGATGCAAGATGAGAACCGGCTACATTCAGAGAAAGCCCGTTTAGATTTCCGGAGTAAGCAAGCCTGAGGTCCTTGGTATTAAAAGATCCGTAAAGCGCCGTAAGATCCAGAGTAGGAACTAAAACCTTATCCTTTGTGATAATATTGATAACACCGCCGACTGCATCCGCGCCATAAAGCGAAGAAGCCGGTCCTTTTAAAACTTCAACTCTTTCCACATTGTCAAGCGGCAGAGAGGAAAAATCAACATAACCCTGATATGCAGAGTTTGCTCTGATCCCGTTAATAAGCACCAGCACCCCTTCGCTCTCAACGCCCCGGATCATAACGCTTTGCTCCTGGCCTATAGTACCGCGCTTTCCGGAATCCACCCCGGGTATTTCCGAGATAGCGATACCCGCGTTCTTATCCCCGCCATTTTTCACTTTTTCTTCGGGAACGATCGCAAGGGAGCCCGGGGATTCCCGGAGCATTTTTTCCACCCTGGAACCGGTGACCACTATCTCGTCAAGCTGGAAAAAATCTTTTTCCGCTCCGGCCTGTTCCGGCGTGACTTCCTTCACAATGACCGGGTTATCCTCCGCAAAAACAAACGCTGACATAAGTGCAACGCAGATCAATTTCTTTAGCATATTTCCTCCAAAAAGTGTCCGGCCATTTCAGTATCCGGCAGCAAACAGCAGCAAAACAGCAGTTTCCGCTGTTTCTACCGCAAAGCCAAAAACATCTCCGGTTACCCCGCCTATTTTTTTACTAAAATAATTCTTTACAAATATTGCAATAAGTATAACGGCCAGGAAAGCTGCGAAACCTTTCAAACCGAAACCCAGAACTAACGCGAATGTAAAAAGATTCAGGAGGACAAAACCGGTATTGGTGATTTTTCCGCAAAAGGCCCTGCCAAGGCCGTTTTTTTTCGCGTAAACAGAATATTTCATAAGTATGGTAATAACGTAACGCCCGAGTACCGGAAAAAGAATAATCCCCGGGTAGGCGCCTCTTATTAAAAGGACCGTCAACAAAGCTGTTTTTACGGCTAAAAGTATGACCAGCCAGGCCGCTCCCTTGGCCCCTATAGTGCTTTCCGCCATAATACGGAAGATCTCTTCTTTTTTGCTTCCCCCGTAGAGCCCGTCAATTGTATCTATAAAACCGTCAAGATGCAAAGCTCCTGTTAAGAGCAGATACAATCCTATAAGCAGCACCGCTGAAACCGCTGCCGGGAAAATATTATTAAAAAGCAGGCCTGTTCCGGCAAGCAGCAGCCCGATACCCAGGCCTACAAGCGGATAATAATTCACCGAACCGGGAAGTTCTTTTTCCTTTATGTCCTCAAGTTTTACCGGAAATATTGTCAGAAACTGGAGCGCAATCAGGAATTTTTTCATTTTTTCACCTCAAGAGGAAGGCCGGCCACCATAAAATAAACTTTTCCCGCGCGCGCCGCGAACAGTTGATTGACCCGGCCCTGGATATCCCGGAACTCTCTTCCAAGTTTGTTGTCCGGAACTATCCCCATTCCGACCTCGTTGGAAACGGCTATAACTCGCGCTGCTTTGCTTTGGGCGTGAGCGGCCAGGATCTCCGCGGCTAAAAGAATATCTTTTTCTTTGTATTTTTTCATCATCATATTTGTAACCCAGAGCGTGAGGCAGTCTATAAGGATAACGCGTTTTTTTCTGTCTTCTTTTTTAAGAACGTTCAGCAGCTCAAGCGGTTCCTCTACCGTGTACCAGCCCTTTTCTTTCCGGCCGGCTCTATGCCGGGCGATCCTTTCTGTCATTTCAGCATCAAAAGCCTGCAGGGTCGCCACGTAAAGCCGGTCTTTCCCGTATTTCTGCGCAAGCTTTTCCGCAAAGCCCGATTTTCCACTCCGGGCACCGCCGGTTACAAAAACCAATCTGTTTTTTTTCATTATAGCCATAATTAGCTCTCCTATACTGTTACGAACCTTATGAACTTTATGGACCTTTGACTATTTCTTGTCCGTTACTCCTGCTGATTCAAAAGTCGCCATTTCGTTCAATATTTTTACCGCCGCCTCAATAATATTCATGGCCAGAGCAGCACCGGTACCTTCCCCGAGACGGAGTTCAAGCTCAAGCAGCGGTTTAAGTTTCAAATATTCAAGCGCGTGCCGGTGTCCGTTTTCAACCGAGTTATGCGAGGCAAGGAGATATTCTCCCGCTTTTGGTTCCAGATTGACGGCAATTAGCGCGGCAGCAGTGGAAATAAAACCGTCAATAACTACGGGGATCTTTCGCATTGCGCCGCCAAGGATCACTCCGGCCAGCCCTCCTATCTCAAAGCCCCCCACCTTGGAAAGCACATCAAGCGCGTCCTCCCGCTCCGGCTTATTTAAGGCAAGGCCTTTTTCAATGAGTTCTATCTTGTTTTTTAAGCCCTTATCATCTATCCCTGTCCCCCTGCCGGTAACTTCCGCCACGGTCTTTCCCGTATATATAGAAGTAATGGCCGCGCTCGGACTGGTATTTCCTATACCCATATCCCCGGTCCCGACCATATCAAGCTCTTTTTCGGCCAGCACGATTTCTATTCCCGCTTCAATGCATTTAACCGCCTCAAGCCGGGTCATGGCAGGGCCTTTTGTAAAACTTTTTGTGCCCATGCCTATTTTTTTATCCACAAGCCCGGGAACTCCTTTAAAATCAAAGTTAACCCCCATATCCACTACTATTACTCTGGCCCCGGCGTGCCGGGCCAAGACATTTATGCCCGCGCCGCCATTCAGGAAATTAAGGACCATTTGCGGGGTAACCTCCATGGGATACGCGGAAACCCCCTCTCTGGCGATCCCGTGATCTCCGGCCATGGTCACTATGACCTTATTTTTTAATGAAATTTTTTTCTTTTCCGTTATGGCCGCTACGGTCTTTGCAATTTCCTCCAGCCGCCCTAAACTCCCCAGAGGCTTTGTAAGCATATCCAATCTTTTTTGCGTAGCAGCAAGAAGTGTCTTATCAATTCCCGATATTTTTATATCGTGCCTGCCTATTTGCATAAATTCTCCTTTCGAAATAGTTTCCACTGAAACAGCGACAAGCAACAAGAAAAATACTTAAAGCTTTAACTTTGTACCTTGTCCTCCTTCAGCGAGATCTCGCCTAATGGCGGATACTTCGTACTTTGTACTTTCTAACCATCCAAGCATCCAACCATCTAAACCTCAAAAAGTACTTTGTACTTTTATTCGTATTCCTGTATCTCGTAGCTCCAGTGCTCCCAGAAACCTTTATTAAAAAGAGTCTCTGCTTTTTTAATTTTTATAGGCCGCTTAAAGAGCGGGCCGTCTATTACGAGAGTGTGGAACTCGCCGTTCTCCCCGCAGGGACAAACGCCCAATTTTTTAAATTCCTCTATCATCTTTTTGTCAAATTCTCTTCCGACAAATTCCTTTCCTATTTTTCCGGCCTGTGCAGAAATAATAATTGTTTTAAAACCAAGCTCAACAAATTCTTTGGCAATAGTTTCTGCTTCCATACCCCAAAGAGGCTCCACCGGGGAGATATTCATATCTTTGCAAACCCGAACTATCCAATCCAGATGTTCCTGCAGGTAGATATCTCCAAAGATCATGCTGTCAATTCCTTTTACCGCTTTTGCACCTTCTTTGAATTCTCTTTCATAATTTTCCATATCGTCGGTGACCTTAGGCTGCAGAACCGGGATACCTGTCAACTCCCCCTGAAGTTTTATGATATCAGGAGTAACTCCATGAAAGCAGCAGCGGTTCAAGTCCCGTGAAATAAAATTTATAAGCTTTTTTACTTCATACCCGTCCTTAAGCGCCTTGTAAAGCGCCAAACAACTGTCCTTTCCCCCCGACCAAGAAGCCACCGATGTTCTTCCAACATTTTGTTTGATCACTAAAACTTCCTTTTTGTAATATTTTGCTACACCACACGAAAAGTATTAAGTACAAGGTACAAAGTACAAACTATTGTAGGCGGCTAAAAAACTTCGCCAATATCTAATTATTTTTTACGGACACTCTTGTCCGCTTTCCGTATATTCTACTTCGTACTTTGTACTTTGTGCCTTGTACTTGTTAATACTCTATTCCTTTCCTTGCGCTTATGCCCTTCTCATACGGATGTTTAATCATCTTCATTTCCGTCACCAGGTCTGCCGCCTTAACTATTTCCTCGGGAACGCTCCTGCCGGTCAAAACCAGTTCTACATGCATTAGTTTTTGCTTTATAATTGAAAGTACTTCCTCTACCTCTATAAGCCTGCCGCACATACAGTTATTTATCTCATCCATTACGACCATGTCGTATTTTCCAGACAATACCGCTGTTTTCGCTTCTGCGCAAAGCATTTCCGCGTTATGCCGTAAATCATCCATTTTGATACTCTTTTTGAAGATAGGATGCGTCTGATCGTTCCTGAATATTTTTACATTTTTAAATTTTTTTGCCAGCGCAAGTTCACCGGTCTTATTGCCTTTTGCCTTTAAAAACTGAAAAATCGCCACCTTAAAACCGTTTCCAGCCGCGCGTAGAGCCAGACCAAAGGCTGCTGTGGTTTTGCCTTTGCCTTCCCCTGTATATATCTGTATTAACCCTTTCTTCAGCATCATAAGAGAACATTTCCCTTTACGAGTTCTACCTTCACCCCGTAAACATCCTTGATAACCTTTTTGGTAATTACTTTCTTCGGGCTGCCTTCGGTATATATTTTTCCGCTTTTTAAAAGAACCAGCTGTTTACAGTACTTTGACGCCAGGTTAATATCATGCGAAATCATTATTACGGTAATTTTGACATTCTCATTGAGTTTTTTTATTAGTTCCAGCACATCTCTTTGATGATTAATGTCAAGATGGCTGGTCGGTTCGTCCAGTAAAAGCACCTTAGGCATCTGCGCCAGGGCCCGGGCGATAAATACCCGCTGCCTCTCCCCGCTGGATAATTCATCTATATTTCTGTCCCTGAGCCGTAAAACATCCGCCAGTTTCATGGCCGAGTGAACTATGTTAACATCCTCTTTCTTTTCCCAGGAAAACCGGTTGATGTAGGGAGAGCGCCCCATCATAACGATTTCAAAAACAGTGAACGGGAAAATAATATTTTCGTCCTGCGGAACCATC